>ENA-OSJC01000517-OSJC01000517.1-marine-metagenome-genome-assembly--contig:-NODE-517-length-37334-cov-4.220898_pt1 | contig 37334 bp, 60 predicted proteins | sample MGYA00237885_ERZ534234 | MGnify/ENA primary metagenome ERZ534234 (study PRJEB26413, sample SAMN06343907) | marine metagenome | isolation source: coastal waters | place: Atlantic Ocean: West Antarctic... | reverse complement strand
GCTCTTCCGATCTTATTTGTTTGATAAACTATATCCCCCACTGTTGGTATACTTAAATTACCAATAAAGGAAAATCTATTAGTGTCACCCTTTTGTGGGGTATCTATATCCGTAAGACAAGCGTTAGTTTGTGTAGATGCACGTGGCCCTATAAATACATTCTTACAAAATATATTACAGTTACAGCAAACATCATCTACTGCATCTAACTTAGGACAGTAGCATACATTTTGTGATGAAACTGACCTTAAGTCCCATATAAGATATAAGTACTGGTTAGCATCAGGAATATTAAAAGAACTTTCTATAGCTTGGTATACATCTGTTGTAGGATTAGTTATAGGCGTAACTTCTGAGCTCGCTATTATTAATGAATCTACATCTGTTGCAGAATTACTGTATAATGTATTAGATGATAGTATCTTAAACTTATGCATCTCAGGGTTAAAGATAAAATCATCTATACCAAATTTATTAGTTTTCAATGTAATAGATGCACCTGTATAAGGGAATACACCTAGTGACCTTATACCTGTGTTAGATTCGTATTCTGCTGGCTGTAAAATCTTTAACTCAGCAGAAGAAAAACCTGTAGATGGGCTTATGTTTACGCCATCCGTCCAAGTATAGCTTGTATGTATAAACTGACCGTTATAGTTATTACTATTAACAACAACCTCTATGACAGTAATATTTTTCTGTATAGGGCAATCTACACTTAAATCAAAGTTAGATGATAAGTTTGGTGTAATAACAACTGTACATGTAGAAGGTGAATTTAATATCTTATTAAATGTTAACACTCCTGATACTATTGCATTTGTTACTGATGCAGCAGTAGAATCATTCCACAATATAGTTATATCAATTTCACCTGATGTTATATTATAAGGAATGTTTACGGTACCAACAGTTAATCCTAACTCCACCTCATAAGACACAGTGTTAGATTGAGCGTTAAAGCTAGACCTTCTACCACAAGGTATCTTATCTAAAGGCGTAGGCACTATACGTAAGTTTGTTCCTAATACATACTCATTCATATATGGGTCATAACCTCCTAGTTTCTGAGTTGTTAGCTGCGCTGTAAAAGAATCTCTAAACCAAGAGTTCATACCCAGTCTTGATACAACCTGTAACTGGTCCATACCTTCCCCTGAACCTCTAAGATTTATAACAACACCACGTTTAGTATCTGTAAAGAACATATCAGAACCCCAGGATACAAAGCTTTCTGGATTAAAACTAATACCATACTCCTCTATCCTTGATATCTGCTGACCTAAAACCTGCGGTATAGATACAACTGCTCCACCCCCAACAGCATCACTAAGTAAATTCTTATCGTTATATACATATGTTATCCTATCCTCCTGAAGTGTTAATGTATCTAAACGTCTAGCATGTAGTAATTGTATAGGACCAAATATCTGGTTGCAATCTTTAAAATTAAGTAAACCTAAATTAAACTCATTTAGATTGTTGATATTTGACTGGTTGTTGTATACACCACTATATGTTATTGATGCGTACCTATCTGCTTCTTTAAAATCTTGGTTTGAAACAGCAAGTGTTCTCTCACCTAAATTAAAAGATTTACCTGCGGGGCTATCATATATTTTATAGCTCTCCACACCATTTCCAAAAGAATAACAGTTATAAGCATCTAATAAAGTAACCATCTCCTGTGTAGATGTCTGGTCTTGGCTTAATGTTGATAACCCATACGTTTGTGTAACAGGGTCAAAGTCTCTCTTGGCTTTATGAAAAGCCTGTGTGCCTGGTATAGAAGGCTCTATCTCTAGTAAGTCTGAAGCATCATAAAATAAATTCTCATCTACGTCTCCAGGCACTGTCTCAAAACAAAATTCTTGAGAGGTTGTTTTTATTTCTATACTAAACGATGCATGAGCTGGGTAATGGTCAAATATATTATTTGTACAATATTCTTGGTTACCTTGTATTACAAAATAATCTTTTCCAGAAACATCCTTTTGTATACGACCAAAAGCACTACCTAAACTTCCACCCCAAGCTGCAACGCAAGCGTAAATAGTCGAAAATACGTTGTTTATACCTCCATTTGGGATTTGAAAATTAGGTATTTCAATTATGTTAACATCTGAAACACCATTGATAAAACCAAAGTTCATGTTACCTATTATATTAGAGAACCCAGGACTAGTAACACTTGAGTTTAAAAGCATGTTATTGGATAAGTCATCCCCTACAGACCATGCAGCAAAGTCAGGATAATCATACCCAGAAATAAATGTTCTTTCATACTTCATACTTCTAGTACAATCTATACCTTGTTTACCTTTTGTAATACCAAGACTTATTTTTATACTTGTACCCGCTGGTATAGGATAATTTTGTTGAGTGGTTATATCAAATAACGGATAGCCAAATGTAGTAGGAGTTGGTGCAACACCATTTAATTGTAGCGCAACAGCAAGTATTGGATTTGAAGATGGGTTTCCATCTGTATTAGCAAATGGAGTATACGTCTCTCCAAAAGGAGCCCCTTGAGAAGCCATATAACTACTCGTTAGTACCGAATTACTAAAACCATTACTCCACTCTTGCTGACCAAAAATATACGATGTGTCCTGAGAATTATCAGCAACCCAACCTTGAGGTTTTAAAAGCATATATAATCCTGCCTCTGAATTTTGTAATTGAGATATACCCCCTCCTGAAAAAGCTTGTATATGAAGTATTACAGTTTTTATTTCTGTTTGAGTTGCACCATTTGAATCATTCTTTACAATAAGCTCATCACCAACCTTTAAAATATTCTGGTTCTGCCCCTCAAGCTTAAACCAAACTAAGCTAGGGTCATTAGTGGTAGCAATAGGTAGGCTTGTAGTACCGCTACCTAAACCGTCTTGTCTATAGAATTTTTTAGAGTATATAGTATCATAATTTCCCTGTCCAGGCTTTACTACAAACTTATATTTTTTAGCCCAGTACGGAGGGAGACTACTTAAGTTTATCTTTATCTGGTTTTTACTTGTAGATGTACCTGCATTAAAAAACATTGTACTATTTAAGCTAGTAAGCACTGTAGATGCCCTACCATACTCATCCATATAAACTATACCAACCTCGTAGTCTCTATTAGAGTGAAGGCTAGACCTACTAGGAGTTGTACTTTTAGTAGCTATACATCCCTCGGCTGTAAAATTATAGTATCTATATGCTTCCGAAAAATTATCTGTAGTACTATCACCATCCCCAAAGAACCATTGTGTAGCAGGAACTTGTAGCGTAAATTGTGTTGGCGTAAGCGCAGGGTTAGTAGCGTTTGTATTGTATAAAAATCCGTCTGCTGGGCATAGTGCTATGTTACCTCCTCCAGATGATATTTGATAATCAACACCTGAAAGCTCTAACTGAGATTCTCCAGGAGAACCTACAGTAAGTCCTAACTGGGTTGTTGTTACGCTTGTTATGATTGATTGATTTCCTGAACTTGAATCTGTTATTACATTACCTACCACTATATTACTTGCAATAAAATCTGCTGTATTATCTGTTAAAAATCCTGTAATATTATCCGTTGTTGAACTTGTAATTAATATAACATCACCACATATTAAAGGGAATGGCGTAGTGTTTAGGTCTGCAACAGGACACGCTGTATTATCTATACCACCACTAACTAAATATAAAGATGTCCCTGTCATAGGACTAGCTGCTAAAGCATAGAATTTATCACTAAGCGTAGAACCTTGATTGCTTTCGTTGCATGGATATAAAGATTGTAAAACAGAAGTGGCAGGAAAACCATCCGCTACACTACCTCCTATTCTATTTCTAAAGGCATCAGATACAAGTATACTATTAACATCAGGGTAAGCTGTAGGACATGTAAATGTCAGTGTTACTATAAAAGGGCTGTTCTGAAAGCTTACATTACTACACTCAGAAGCTGTCCCTGTATTTACACATACAGTAGGTGTGGTTTGGTTCATTTGTAAACTTATCCCAATAGTTGTACCTTGAGGTATAACAGCCCCACCTACAGCTACGTCTGCCAAATCAAATGTTATTATTGAATCTTGTTCTGTAAATGCTCCACCAATAGTATAGTTACCTGCAGATAAACTACTACTGTCAGCGGTAAATACTAACTCGTCATTAAATGGTACACTATACCCACTAGTTTGATAATCTATCCTTAGGTCTGAACCATTCTTTACAGCTTTCACATCATACCCATCTACATAGTTACCGTACATTAGTCTGTTACCCTGTATAGTTTGTGCTTTAGCTATACGTGGTACGTTGTCATAAAGTCTAAATAACTCATCTTGTCCTATTACCGTATATATTTCACTGTTAGAAAATTGAATAGTTTGAAAGTCATTGTCTGACCACCCTTCTTTTTCTTTTACATATCTGTTTATTACAAATATAGAATTAGATGTACTCTCCTTGTATAGTAAATCTACCTCTGTAACTCTTTTACTACCTGTAGAAAACGTAACCCTACATGCATTAAACTCATTCTCCATACCTGAGTTCCATAAATTTGCGTTACTTAAGTCAAACTGAACTGGGTCAAAAACAGGTGTAGAAAATAAAGATGTGGCACTATACTGTCCATCTAAATATCGGTATCTATAGGCAAAACTTAAGAACCTTATACTCATGTAGTTTTGTTCATCTGGTAGGATAAATGGTTCTATAGATGGGGTGCCTAGTGGGGATACTGTATCGTAATCTTCAAACCCTGGAGGCTTAACAATTACACTAATATCTTCTTCTTCTAAAACATTATCTAAACCTCCTACAGGGTAAGGATAATCTCTAGTTACATTTATTGTTCTTGGAGGATTTAAATCATCTGTAAAAAATAGTAAGTCTTCAATTTTTGAAACCCCTGTAATTAAATAAGTAAAGCTAAAGTTTAATACCTGAGTACTAATAACATGATATACTAATGTATTATTATTAGTGTTAAAAGAAACAATCATATCTACTATACCTGTAATCACAGAGTTTGGATTATCCTCTTGGTGTACAAACCAGTATATAGTTTCGTTTATACCATCCTCAAAACATCCTATAGTTCTAACCTCTCCATAACCTACTGTATTCAAAAACTCTCCACCAAATTGTAGCTCTGTTAACCTAGAGTTACCTTTAGAGTTTTCTACGGCCCCTATCTCTGTAGTCTCAGTAGAGCCTAATCTAACATTTAATGCATCTATATATTCTCCTGGTGGTACCAAGCGTTCATCTACACTCTTGTTCATCCTACCTTTTACAAAAGTTGTTCTTGTTATTGCCATACTATTTAATTAATTTATTCTGTCCCCTCATGTTTTGTAGTAGTCTACCAGGGTGAATGTTACTTAACCTTAGCTTTGCATTACGAAGAAGTGATGACTTATCTTTTCTTGCCCTATTTATAACGTACTCCTGTACACCATAACGACCGTTCAATATAGAGTATTTTATGTAAGCATATATAAATGCCTCGAATAACTTATTAACACTTACGCTAGAGTCATCTCCCGACTCTAATCCGTCAGAGATATATTCTAAAACCACAAGACTACCTGACATACCTGACGTAAAGTTAATTACACCACCCTTCTTATTAATACTGAAGGTAGGGTTAACGTTTGCGGTCTCGGTATTTAAACCAAACCTAGCACCTATGCTATAATCAAAGCACCAGTTACCATCTATATTATATCCCTGCTGACCGTTATATGGACCTGAACCTAGGTACATATTCTTCTGCTGTCCGTCTAGTCTTTGTCTGTCAAAGAAAGAGTTGTCAGGCTTTAGTACGTTACCGTCTATATCAAAAAGTATTTGACACTCATTATCCTGTAGGTAAGCTCCACTCCAGTTTGTCTGAATATTCTCAGTCATCGGGAACAGCATCCCGTTCTGTTCTTTAGATATCCTAACCCAGTTAACATAGTCTTGAGGTAAAACAAATCGTAGCTGGTCACATACCTGAAGCTCCAATATCTTCACCTCCTTCATCGCATCGTAGTTCAACTCCTGTATCCCTCTCTTTGCATGAAATAAAACTTGGTATCTGTTTATGTTGTTTATAATTTCATTGTTACCTTGATGCATTAACATAAAGTTATTTACAATATCCTCTAAGGTAACGTATTGGTACGAACCCCAATTAGCGTCTGTTGGAACGGTCTGTCCGTTCTCGTAGTATTGATAGTCTGTAATATATGCCATATCTAACTTGTTTCTTGTGTGTCACTATTCTCTTCAGCCTTTCCGAAATTATATACGTCAGCTTCTCTAATCTCTATACCAACGTACTGACATATCTTTGCAATAAGAGTAGGCTCATCAGAGCTAGGTAACTCAAAATCTTGAAAGTCAGGCTGTGTTGCATTAAAAACAGGCTCTCCTAACCCAAGGTCTACGTAAGTCCACTTAGGAGAAAAGGGGTATCTTACATACTGTGACCTTATTGCACCTGCGTTTATTATTGTTGTAGGGTATACTGTGATAGTGTTACCGTCTAATACATACGCAGGGTATGTCTTTGTAGGTGCTGTTAACATTGAGTTCGTTAGTAAAAATATTTTACTTTGGTTAACTCTTTCTACCTCCCTAATTTTTGTATCTGAATAAATAACATACTCGTCACCTATAGAAAATATTGCGGAACTAAGGGATATTGTACCTGTGTTAGGTGCATCCACTCTTGTTATATACGCCTCCTGTAGTGTGGTTGTGTTAACTATAATACTACCTATTGGTGGTGTTGGGTTTGAGTTTGGAATGTTTGTCCATAAAGCAACCTTAGAAAAGTCTGTAACAGTATTACCTGTAGCAGTACCAGTTATACTCCCCGTAAATAAAGGTGTGGAATAATAAAATAATTTATTAACAAGGTAGTAGTCACTTGGTAGTGAGAACGTATTAGCGTTAGCCTGTGCTAAAAAAACCTGTGTAGAAAAACTATCTATTACCTCAACCAGTCCCTTCTCTATATCCGCATATCCTGTACCTGATTGACGGGCGTTCTGCCTCTGTATCCAGTTGTTGTACGAATAGAAGTAGTCCTCAAACATATCCATCTGAGCCTGCTGTGCGTAAAGGTTAAAATCTTGTGGTGATATATATCCGTAGTTATTTTTATTCGCTATAGCTAATACAGTATTTCTTACTTCATTTATTGATGCTGACATATTACATAAACATTTGCTACAAAGATAACAAAAAAAAAGAGGCCTACTTTTTTAGTAGACCTCTAGTTCTTAAGTGTGACGCTAAGTTAGTTAAGCATTTAAAATGCTTGTCACATCCTTAGGTAAAGCAAGAGAGTACATAGGCTTTGTCCAGCTTGTAGATAACGCTTCCGCAGCAGCATCTAGTATAGATGTGTACACATCATGAGCTTCCTGAGGAGCAGTTGTTACCGTAGTAGCAGTTCCGTCCACGTACTTAACAACAACAGTAGTTTCTGTTGCATTTGCTGTAGCGATTGATTTTATTCCGTTAAGACTAATCAATTGATTAGTGATAGGAGCATTTGTAACCTTGATAAATTTTTCCATTTTTTTATAATTTTATATTTTTTTTAGTTATACTTTCTGTATCCGTAAGAAGAAATAATTTCTTCCACCAAGCCAGGTTGCATTAGTAACAGCAACGGCAGGGTTTAAAAGTCCTGGAAAGTCATATGTTACATTTGGCCATGCAGTCTCTAGTGATTCTACTATAGCATCTTGAACAGCACCCCTCATATCAGAATTACTTCCAACAGTAGAAGAGTATGCGTAATCAATCTTTACCACTGATGACACTGATGACTCATAGGTAACGTTGACAATAGAAGTATCTGTTGCAGCATTTGAAACGTCAGCAACGTCAGCAGACCTCATTATAACGTCAATGTCATTAGCACCCTCGCTGTACACTAAGTAGGCATCTCCACCTAAAAATGTGTCTGTGTCTACCGTTAAGATAGTAGGCGTCACCGCAGTTACCTTAGCTGTTACAGCCGCTGTTATATCTAAAGCATAGTCCCCTACCTTTACACCAGCAGTTACAAAGTCTACCCCAGTATCAATCAACTGAAAACTTCCTGTTCCGTCAGCAGTCCCTGCTTGTCTCACAGTATACTCTGGCATATAGATAAAGTAATCAGCTCCAGTTGGGATACCTGTACCAGTATCCACACCTATAGACTCAAGAGCCAAAACTGTATCTGAAGTTACTGCTGTTACAAGGTACTTTCTGTTATTATCTCTATCCCATACAATAGCATGAGGCAATACAAGCTGTGTAAAAACAGCAGCACTGTCGGTTAATGTTAAAGCTCCAGCACCATTTGCTGTAGATGTTCCCGTCTTAACAACATCAAGTTGTTTAAAGTTTATAAATTTTTCCATGTTAGTGTTCATAATTAAGCTATTACAATTGATGTAAGCGGGTTAGTATTTAAGAATGAGTTAGGCTCTGTACTAGAGTTTACTGCTGCCCCAGCCACCATTCCTTTCGGAGCGTAGTAGTCGGAAACCGAAGTCCATCCTGATTTTAATGCGTTCATAGAGGCTGTCTGAATTGCCTCCTTAAGAATTGGAGAAGGAAATTGATTTGGCCACTGTAAGGTAACCACCTTTCCTCCAATGTAATTAATAGTAGCACTAGATGTAGTAGGCTGTCCTATGCTTAGGATTCCTGTAACTGATACCAGTTGGTTTTGACTATTTGTCCCATGACCATCTAATACTGGGATACTTAGAAATTTTTCCATAATAAAAATAATTTATGTGTTAATAATAATGTTATGCTATAGTGATATCTGAAACTGCATACTCAGGTATAGCCTCATAGGAAGCGTTAGTCCAAGACGTAGCCAATGCTTCTGTAGCATTTTGTTGTAGCCATCTTCTGAACTGTGTCCCTGAGTTTGTTGCTGACGCTGCACCTACTGTTGCATGAGTAATTGTAGTCACCTTTCCGCTACCGTATGTTAGTGTAGAAGTAGTAACCGTTGCCGCTTCAATTAGTTTTAAATCTGTAACAGGAACTAACTGGTTTCCTTGTGAAGTTACAGGTATGCTTAAAAATTTTTCCATAATAAAAATAATTTATGATTAATAAGATACAAAGATAAACAAAAAAAGGCACCCTATTCAAGGTGCCCTTCATATAGTTTATGAATACTATTTATTTTTTTTTTAGCATTTGCTTTAATAATTTATACGTCTCTACACCGTCATCTGTTTGAAAGTATGAGGACATAATGTCATTAGGGTTCTCCCCAAAAGGTACTGTAAGAATCTTGGTCTTGTTATCCTTAAGGTTAAAGTATACATCCCTGTTTTTATTTCTTAGTGATAATAGATTACTACCAAAAATCTGAACAACATCATCATACATCTGGAGTGACGGGTCGTTTAGTATATCAATAAAATCCTCAGGATAGTTACGAGAGTATACTAACACATCCCTCTTTAATTCTGCGGTGCTCTTCGTGTCAGCACCTGTACCCATAAGTACTCGTGATACTGTCTCTAATGTTGATAGGCTCATATCTCTAGCTAACAACTGAGCGTCTAATATCATCTCCTCTATTTCTAAATCTTCTGCAGCATCCCTAGCTGGATTAACCTCCTCAAAGGTTTGACCGTTTCCTGGATGGTAAGATAAAAACTCTTGGAGTACTTGGTTTGGTCTCTGAACATGTAGGAAACCATCCTCAAAAATAATAGGTTCTAGTATAGCGTTACCATCCTGCTCGTCCTCGAACGGACTCTTTTGGTTTCTTGCGTAACGAAGAGGCCTGTTAACACCTTTTTCCTCATCAAAATAAAGTAGTGATGTACGGTGGTTATGGTGTGAGCTTAACATAAATGATAATGGAGCTACATCAGATAATAGTCTATAGCTTTTAGCTACTGTTTTGTTTACTTTTTTCATTATATATAATTTAATTAAAATTAAAAAAAAAGGGGAGGAGGTTAGTCCTCCCCTATATTATTAGTTACTAATCTTGAAACAAGAAGAAGTTGTTTGCACCTAAAGTACATACAGCTCGTTCTGACAAGAAGTTAACTGTCATTGCATCTAAAGAAGATGTTCTTGCACCACCAGCTGAACCAGTAATCCAAGTTTTGTAACGTCTATCTTCAGTTTCAGAAGCTCTGTAACGAACGTGTAGAAATGGACGCTTTGCGTTCTTCCCTAAGATTTGGTCGTATACAGTTGTAGAGCCAGCAGGAACCATAAGTCCGCTAATTTTACCACCTGTTAAACCACCACGCATTGTTGGGTCATTTAAGTATTTCCAATCAGACTTGTAGAAGTCATAACCTCTACGGAATCCTGTGAAACCTAAGTTAAGAGCCATCTCTTTATCGTTGTCAAACAGACCATATGAAGTACCACCTGCTCCGTAAGAGTTTTGTGCCGCTAACATATCATCAATATCGAAAGAAAAATCTCTGTTTACAAAGATTACGTTTTCCTCAATAGAACCTTGCTTATCTAAACGTTGGATAACGCTATCGAATCCTGCAAGAGCAACTGGGTTACCTCCAGACCAAACGTTTCCTCTGTTGTTTACAACATAGAATACACCCTCTGAACCTTTGTTACCTACTGTTGTATCCGCAACCTGTGTTGCCGCACCTGAACCTGCCTCAGCTGGAACTGCTTCAACCATTGCTGTCTCTAAGTAGTCCTCAAAACGTAGACGAGTCTCATGCTCAGACTTAAGGTACCATAGGTATCCTGTCCCTCCGTTCTCAGTAGCAATCTCTACCCATCCAATCTGCGCCATGTCAGAACCACTTACCTCGTAAGTATCCTTGATGATGATTGGAGAGTTCTCAAAGATAAAATCTTGAGCCTCTAAAGAACCTACCATTCCACTTTGTCCTTTCTTAAACTCAGAACCGTAGATGAAGATGTCACAAGGTGCTGTTGCACCCATTGCTTGACCTGTAGCCTCGTAGTAAGCTACAGTAATCTCGTAGTTACCACCAGCATTTACAGTAGAAGTAGACGCTGTAACAATTGCTTTATTCTGAAGTGTTGAACCTGCTGTAGAATCAGAAATCATAATAGTCTGACCTACTCTAATTGCTTGAAAACCGTTAGCTGGTGCACTTGAAGCTGGTACTCCTGGCTGAACCTGTGCGTCCGCAATAGTCCATGTTGCTGCAGTAGTACCTGCGCCTGCTCCTGAACCTGATACACACCCTGTGTACTTTGTGTGTAATCTTCCTTGCTCTGCCCATTTAATAAGGTCTGAGTTAGAAGGCATCTCAGCACCAACCATTCGTAAGAATGATGCTACTGTTCTGTTTCCATAACGCTCAAATTCTTTCTCGTATGTATCTGGAAGATACTGGTTCAAGAAGTCGAAGTTAGTAATGTAATTTGTTGCAAGTGCTACCTGTTGAGCACTAGGTTGCAAATCAAATCCTGGTGTTGCATTTACTGCCATTTTTTAAATTTTTAATAGTTTATAATTTTTTAATACTTTTAATCTTGAGTCCCTTACCACTGCTCGTGTCACCTACGGTTCTAATCTTCAATCCGTCTTTACTGAAATTCTGTGGGGTGTTCCTTACTTCCATATTAATGTTCTTTGATTTTTTAGAAACATTATCTACAGTCTCAGTCATCCCCTGGTTGTAAAAAAATTCAGCAAACCTATCAAGGTTCATAGCAACCGACATAGCTCTATGATATCCCTGGGCGTCATTGATAAGTCCTGACTCACTATCCATAAACTTATTTATGAAATTGTTTACATCAGACTGCTTACCCTTCAACTCATTCGCATCACCAGGTTTAAAGGTGAAACTTTTTTCTCCGACATTGAACTCAAAACCTTTGAACTCATCGTTAAAGACCTCATCGGTCTTATTTAAAAAGTAATCGTACCTCTTCTTCTGTGCTTCACCAGCAGTGTTAGATTCCTCTATATAACTCTTCATTCTATCAAACTCCTCACCTTGCGTATCAGATAATCCACCCCCACTTGACTCAAGAGGAATTTTATACTTATCTTTTTGCTCATTGAAAAACTTTTTAGCTTTTACAAGTTCTCTTTTCTTTGCCCTCTCAATCTTCTTAATGTCTGACTCCTCATCTAGTTCCGTATCGTAACCAAACCTGTCCTCCATTAAGTCCTTTATATCCTCACTATCCAAACCTTCTTCGGTGTGAGCATAATACTGAGACAACAGTGTGTTACTGTCCATGCTATCATAGTCTCTCTGTGTCTTCACAAAGTCCTCGATACCACGACCAGTATCTTTTTTGTACTTAAAGTATGCAGATACATCCTCAGGTAATTCCTCGTTTGATTCTTGTGTCTCAAACAACTGGTCTACAGAGTCGATATCTTTATCGTACCTATTCTTAATATAAGAAAGAACGTCTGCATCATTTAACTCTGGTGCAGGAGTTTCTTCTGTTGGTATCTCTACCCTATCAACTTCAGGCTCAGTGTTAGTGGAGTCCTCGAACTTTTCTTCGTGCTCCTTTAGTAACTGCTCCTCAACTTCTACTGCCGACTTCTCGGTACCTGTAACTTCACGTACAGTAAATTTGTTTTCTTCTTCCATTAGATTTAATTTTTACAAAGTTAATACTTATTTATTTATTCATTTAAGCCTATCTTGGGTTAAACTCCGCAAGGTCAAACCCGTCCAAACTATCCTCGTTTGATTCAAAGTTTATTGCGGGTAGGTTACGCTTACGCTGCTCAATCATTTGTGATTGTTGACTATTACCCATTGTGATTCTATCTGCCTTAGCATCTTCTTTTTGTGTTTCTCTTGAGTCTACTTGAGACTGTTGTAAGCCTGCCATCTGCATAGCGTAGTTAAACTCTACATCCATTAACTGACGCTTAAGTTCAGCTTCTGCTGCTTGCTTCTCTATTTCAAATGCAATCTCAGCCTGTTTAACTTGTATTTTAGCTTGTATCTCAGCTTGAGTTTTTTGCATATTAGATTGAGAAAGTTGTTCCTGTAGTTTCATTTGCATCTGACCTTCCATAGAAACTTTTTGCTGCTCCTGCTGCTGACGTTCTGCCTGAGTCTGCTTACGCTTAACCTTTAGTAGCTGGTTAGCCATCTTAAGGTTGTTGATAGTCCTTATATCAATAGCATCCTCTAAGTCTATACCACCATTCTGTAATGACATCTGAATGTTTTGCTCAAGCTGTGCCTTCTCTTCCTCATCAGGACTCATTTCTACAAATATACCAAAGTCATGTAAGTATAAATTTTTAATATCTTCTAATATCCCTAGGTTATACTTACCTATCTGCATAGCAAACTCATCCCTAAAATCTGCGTACTGTAATACATCTGCCGTTCTTATAGATAAGCACTCAGCTAAAGTTCTTGTAATATATAAACTTGCGTTTAGTATATGTCTTGTAGCTACATTAGAGTTTAATGCGGCAAGTTTCTGAACACCAACTAAAGCATTAGAATCGGGTGTGGAGGCATCTCTAGCCTCGTTTAATCCTGTAACCTGTCTTATCATTCCAAGGTAGTGGTTATAGTTTCCTATAAGCATCTGCATCTTACTCTGTCCGCTGTTAGATGTAAGCTGTTGAATTGGAACCCTAGCGTTGTTAAACTCACCGTCCTGTGTGTAGCTTCTACCGATAACACTACCCGTCTGGAAGTATAATCTCAAAGCGTCTTCAGGGTTGTAAGCTGCGCCTGTACCTAAGTCAACCTCGTTCAGTCCATCTGCATCTATAAAGACACCGTCTGGAACTACCTTGGAGATAACCTGCTGTATCTTAAGGTGAGTAATCTGTATAAGGTCTGCAAACGGTATCATACGTCTTACTAAAGATTCAAGTGTTCCTTTATACATTCTTGGAGCACAAGCTACATAATTAGGCATTGCGTATTGATTAGCAGAGTTAGGACGAACCATGTTCTCCATCATTTTCCATTTAAGCATTATGTTTGTACCCATAACCATAACACCCTCGTACCAAACGTCTATCCTTTTTTCTACCCTTTCAAACTCGCCCTCGTCCATCATCTCCTGTGGAGGATTAAACTCGTCATCTTTCTCTACAGTCTTGTATGTACCCTCGGATACCTTCTTCTTTTTATAAACAAAGCTATTTGTAGTTTTGTAATTAAAATATAATAAAGTACATGTATCCCTTGAGAACATACTGTTATTGTACATTGCGGCTACATTATAGTAGTCATACCATGACTGACTATACTTGGATATTTCCTCCATCTGCTCCAATGTAATATCTGGGTCTATCTTTATAAGCTCACCAATAGGTACAGTTTTAATCTCACCCCAATAGAATGAGTCTTTAAAATATGGGTCTTCAGTATAGCTATATACCACGTTTGCAGGGTCAACATACTCCACACGAATACCGTCACCTTGTTGAAATTCATGCTTACATATACCTATACCTAAAGTAGTAATATCATAATCTACTTTTTTTCTTACATCTGTATAATGATTCTCTTCAAGCATAGTATTTATAGCAATCTCATTTGCTATTTCAATACCTGGCTTGTAGTTAAGCTGCATATACAACTCTAATTCTGTATTGTTTACGGGTAAAGTATCAGGGTTTACATCAAATAGTTTTACACCAAAATCAACTTCTACTTGTTTATATAACTCTTGATTAATAAAATTACTCTCTACTACTCTTTGGTACTCATTACGTTTTTCTGCAGACATTGCATCCATCGCAACACAGTTAACCTTAAATAATCTGTCAGACATTCCGTTAACAACAATATCTACAAACTTTGGTATGATAGGAATAGGTGTCCAATCTAAGTTAAGATACGACAAGTCTCCGTCTACCGCCAATTCATTTTTATATTTTGCTACTGATTGTTCTCCACGTGAATATAGTCTTAACCTGTGAAACTCTGCCCACTGGCTATAGAACCTACAACCATTACCGTCTTTTCTAAACCACTCGTATTGTATAGCCTGACCTACCTGTAACCCAAACTCATCTGTAGCTTTTTGTTTATCAGAAGTAAATTGGTCAGGAAAGGAAGTGGAGTTTATATTTATATTTACGTCTTTCATCTAATTATTTGACTTTTATTGCTTGCGTTATTGTATGTAGCAAAGTTAATACTTATTTTTGATTTTTCTTTAGTGGGAGTGTACATGTGCTTTTGGTTAGCCATTATAGCTAATCCAGAACTTATAGCCGCATCAAACTTAGTTCTATTACTTATATCAAACTTAGCCCAGTCCTCCAGTGTCTTACCAAAAAACATTGTTCCCATATCACCCTCATCCCTATACGTACCATTAAAATCAATGCCCACATACTTTTCTATATATGATTCAATAGCGGAGGCGTGAGACTGCTTAACATCCTCAGATGTATTAGGTATGCCTCCCAACTCTCTCTCTGTCTTAGACAGCTTTATATAAGTCTTGTCAGGTCTATTTAGTGAGTATCCCCTGTATCCTCTATTCTTAAAGTGGTATAGTAGTCTTGGTTTATTATTCTCGCATAAGATAGGCATACCGTAAAATATACACGCCATAAGAACCTCTTCAAAAAATATCTCTGCTGTCTGTGGTCTTGCAATGTACTCTAAAAAGAACTCATTACTTGGAGCCTCCTTCATATTAAACTTAGTCAAACCATGCAACGCACCGTTAGACCCTTTACCCACCACAACTCCTGATATGTCATAGGAGTCACAGCCAAACGAGCCAACATCTTCGTTCCCTGGCTTCTTAATGCCCCTCTCGATAACTACACTATTCTGAAGGTTAGGAGGGGGGGTCCAGCTTACTAAGAACCTTCCGTCCTTGTTGGGTGCCCACACAACCTTCGTATCCTTTATACCATCCTTCCAATGAAACGAACCCCTAGTAATATGGTGGTCAATTATTAGAGAGTCGTTGTAGTCTACCTGCTGATATATCTTTGTTAGGTTAAATATAGACTGCTTACTTTCATCCCTGAAGGCGTGAGACTCTGTTCGGGGAAACTGTCTATAGAACTCATTAAGCGCATCAGGGTCTTGAGACAATGAGTCAACCTCATTCTTCCAGTAGTCTATTGCTCCTATAGTAATATCCTCCCCATCTATACCTATAACAGGTTTAGTGGGTGTTTTAAATATAGGCATACCATGCATATCAATATATCCCTCAAAGTTCCATTCCATAGGTATAAACAAACAGTATAGCCCACTCTTAGTCTGCCCGTTTGCATTACGCTTGGACGGGAACGAGTCCTCATACAGACTCTTAAAGTTTCTACCACCCTTGTCTAGTGCGTTAGACGTAGAGCCCATCATACACTTACCGATAACTTTACTACCCAACCTTAGACATGTCTTTGTTACACGCCAGTTGTTTAAAATATTATCAGGTCTTTCCCACTTACCACTCTCGTCATGTAGTAGTAACTGTAACTTTTCTCCGTCATAGCTGTTATCACCTGTGTTCTTCCAGTCAATTGTAGTATCCAGACCCTCTAACTCATCGTCAGCGAGGTGGAACATGTTCTTCTTAGTAATCTTAGACGCAGGAACCCTATAGGCTAGTTCAGTCTTCGGCTTGTCCATACCATCCTGTATAGGTTTAAAGAAGAACGGGTAGTTGTTTGATATAGGCACAACCTTATCTGTAAACATTTTCTTAGCGTCACTACCACTCTTGGATAGTATCCCTATCCTTGAGTCTTTAGTTATAGTGGCCTGGTTCACACCCTCGCATGAACTCATAAAAGAAAATCCTGAACGTCTTATCTTTAGGTAGCACATACCAAAGCTTCTTTTGTCAGCCTTACATGCCTCCCAAAATAAATAAAATATTCTATTAGCCTCTCTGAAGTCTGGGTTACCTATATCAATCTTAGTCCACTGAAGGTACATATAGTGAGTGCCTGTTATATATGTTGACTCTCCGTTATTCATAAACCAGTAGCCCTGCTCCCTCCTGTCAAACTCTTCTTCTATATAATCAACCCACCTATCCTTAAATACATCTGGTGTTTCGTGCCATTGAAATATAGATTTTATCCTAGATAACTCTTTGGATAGAGGAGATGTCTCCCAGTACTGTTCATTATTTTTAATAGAACGTTTATCTACAGCTTTAGGTGCCTTAGGTAAGGCAATCCTTAGCCCATTAATTTCTATTATATCCCCTATCTGTCCTGTCTTAGATATCACAACCACATCATACTTGTCGTTATATCCATACTGCCAGGTCTTAGCCTTGTTCTTTGTGGTAAGAACCTGTTTAGGTATGTACTTAGTAAGTACCTTGTGTAAACTATTTTGACTTTGACTCTGCAAATCCTTTTGGGGTGTTAGTTTTTTTCTCGGCAACATTACCATCAAGCATAGCCCTCTCCTCCTCTATACGTTTAAGTATCTCAAACGCATCAAATATAGCAAGCTTCTTAGTAGCTGCCGCATTCTTTAATCTATCTGGAGCTAAGTCATCCTCTTGGTTAAACTTAATTATATCCTCCTTAGCAACCTTTACTAGTTGCTTAACAGCTTTCTCTCCAGCCTCAATTATACTTAACTTAAGTTCCCTTATATCCATACTATACAACCATTGTTATGTTATTAGTAAACATCCTGTATAGCTTCTCATCATCCACAGTAAACTCATACTCACTGTCTGGGGTGAAAGATATTTCGTCACCTACCTTTACACCCAGGTCTATTAGCTGTTGGTTTATATATCTTACGGTACCCATCAATGGCTCGTCACCAACCTTGGATATAAAAGATTCCTTAGCGTCCACTGGCTTTATAAAGCAGTACTTGCCATGAGCGTTCCAATCACCGTCTTGCTTATACAAAAAAAACTGCTCGTAGTCTACTAGGAATAGGTTGTCCTTAAGGAAACTCCTGCCACTCTTCTGCACACCCTTCATGTCGTAGTAAAACTTAAACACGTTGTGGTGCACTAGCAGTGTGTCGCCAACCCTCACAGGACCTTCGTATGATATTGGTAGTGCTACTACCCTTGCTTGTCTATTAGAAGATATATGGTCCTCCTGAGATACACTTGTTATAAGCTCAGTTCCATCCATATCCTTCACGTTGTCGTACCTCCTATCGTTAAGGGGTTCAACAATGAAGTTGTATGGTGACCTCATTAAAAGTTTATATTAAATTCTAAAGATATTGGTAGGGTGCGTAGGAACTCCTTCCACATGTAAACAACATCCTCCTTCTGTATCCATATCTTGTATGAATCATCTGCCGCCTGTATGAGGTGTATCTTATGTGAGCCCCCTAGTACGTCTTGCCCTACAATGTAGTGCATTGCCCCAGACTTATAGTCTGAACCGATTGATATTTTTCTAATGTCCATTTCATTTAATTTAAATTTATTCTATTCTATTATTACCAGCGAAGGTTAAGGTCTATACCCATTGCTAAGTTATCTACTCCCGCTATAGCAGTTGTAGGAGAAAATGTAAACATGTATGCCGTACCTGGTTCAAGTGTTTGAGTAGCACCCCCTTGGAACGTCATAGTGTTACTAGCAATTGAGTCTGGTGTTGCGTATACAAAAGTTGATATCGCAGCCAATACAGGTAGTGTTGCCGTAGCGTATGTTACCTTCCATAACTCCATAGTATATGTGTTGGCAATATTTGAAGAAAATCCAACTGTAGCAATACACATGTCTAAGTTAGGGAATCCTGTACTACAGCTACCCTCACCTGGATTTACCATTATCATAGTTGAAAAATGTTTACTTGTCGATAGGATTGGAATTGCTCCACTAGAACTAACTACTGTAGTAAATTGGTTTGCACCGTAACCTTGCACCCCTCCACTCACTTTTGCTTTTGCATACTTCTCTCCAGCAGCATAGCTTAGGTTATACGTTTGAGTAAAGAAATATTGCCTTACGCCATGAGGCTTATCAGCTGGTGGAGCTTGCCATGTACCATCTGCTCTTAAAAATGTTGTTGTCTGACCTGAGGCTGCCGATGATGGTACAGCCCCAACGTTCGCTGCCCCTCCAAAGACAAGAGACTTAATAATGACTCCGCCTACTGTACTACCTAGCTCTAATGGTGCCCCTACAGATGTGTTATAAGGAGCAGGACCTAAAGAAACTGAAGTTACTAATCCTGAAGGAACCCGCCATAAACCATCTGCTCTTAAAAAAGTTGTTGACTGGTCTGATGCCGCTGATGATGGGACGTATCCAACATTTGCTCCCCCTTCAAAGTAATGAGAAGTTAAAACAACAACTCCCGTAGGTGATGATACAGAAAGAGGTACCCCATTAGAAACGTCAGTAACGGCACTAATATTTGTTACCGCACCCGTACCTGTAGCTGTCCATTGTAGACCTGTTCCTGTAGAACTTAACACCTGCCCTACGGTACCCGTAGAACCAGCACCATCCGTTACTGTAGCTGGAGTAATAGTACCTGAAAGCGTTATACTTGCGTTAGCACCCGTTGCACTGTTACCTGTGTCTAATACTTGTTGTAGTGTGTTTGTCTGTACAGCTGGTGCATCCCATTTCCATCCTGTTCCTGTGGCTGTAAATATATGTCCTGCAGTACCAATGCTTGTAGCGTCATGTACTGTACCTGGTATATATAAAGCTGCAGTATTAGTAGCATCCCCAACAGCGGTAAACCTATTGTTTCCAGAATAAGTGTTTGAACCACTTGATGATATATCATTACTAGCCCCTAAAATAAGAGCACCAGTACCTGAGAATGTCATGCCTATACTTGCTGCAGTGTTACCCGCAGTAAGAACCTGTTGTAGTGTTGGCACAGCAGATGCAGGTAATGTATTGGACCACTCCAATCCTGTAGCCGCTGAGTTTACAGCGAGCCACTGTCCTGCAGTACCCGTAGAACCAGCACCGTCACTTATTAATCCCGTTGCGTCAAAGTTAAGTGTAGAACCGTTAATACTAACAGTGTTGGTAAACGTAGTTAAACCTGACACCGTTAAGAACGCAGGGTTGTTTACAGTAATACCACCACCAGCGTCAGACACTATAAGGTCTGAGCCGTTCATATTTATACCTAAGGTAGTTGTATTTCCTGCCGTAAGAGTCTCTTGAAGTGTAGACACCGCAACCGTTGGTGGGTTAATCCACTGTAACCCCGTTCCTGTAGAGGTTAGGTACTGACCCGCAGTACCAACACTTCCCTGTGCTGATATTGTTGTTGGTAGTAAGCCTACGCAAGTAATGTTTCCCGTAAGTACTATAGATAAAGCTGACGTATTACCTGTAGTTAATACAGAGTTTAAATCTTGAGCAACACTACCCGCCCCGACAATGTCCGCAACAGTAAACGTTACCGTCTTATTACTGTCGTTAACATCAGTTCCTATAAGTAGGTCACTTGCTGCAGGGGTTACCGTAGGGTATACCGTAGTGTTCTCAATCTTTGCCATGTTTTTATTTTTCTATTTCTAATTCTTTTTCTTTAATCTCTCCCGTCTCCATGTTAATAATAGAGTCCGCACCGTATGTTTCCATCAGAGACTTTTCAAGCTCTACAAACTCAGCCTTCAACTCCTCAACTCGTAAGCATACTCCATGCTTCTGTAGTGTTAGGTCTCCTAACTGTGTCTTTAACTTGTTGAACTCAGCCGTCATTGTCTGAAGGTTCTCTAATTCTTTGTCTGTAATCTTTTCCATTTTAATAAATTTAAGTTATAATTAATTTATACAAAGATAGTAAAACTTATTTACTTATTATCCTTACTACTACCACCAAAAAAGAAGTCTACAATTGTATTAACCTTGGCACTCATCGCACCAAACACTGTGGATATAAAACCTATCTCATACTCAGACAGTACAACGTCATGCATAACGAAGTATTTAAACATAACATAAGACAACCCAAAGTACGCTGTAGTGAATAATGCCGCTAGAACTTTTTGTATTAAAGCGTCATCCTTATACAAAGACCTTGCATCCTTTCTGTCCTCTACCTCCTTATTGAAAGCCTCACGCTCTGCCTCTAGTAGTATACGTTTAAGTTCTATCTTGAGTTCCTTTCGCTCCTCGTCTGTTGTTATAATCTCATCAAGGATACCCTCAGCACTATCAAACAACTTACCGAATATATTTCCTATTACACCCTTTAACATATATTAATATTTACCTCGTTTACTTGAAGGTGAACTCTTAGTGGAGCCACCCTTTCCTGCCCATAGCTTCTTACAAGACCAGTACCTAGCCGTCATCTTAGACTTTGCTGTGCCACACTTGTGTCGTGCCTTAAAAGATTTACGTGCAACTGGAGAGTAGTTATGTCCATAGCCCTTTGCACCGAAGTGTATAAGTTTTTCACTTCCACCCTCGCACGCCTTAACCATCTTTTTCTTACCCGCCCTATCGGAACGCATAACCTTATTACACTTCATCTTAGACTTAGTAGCCATTACTTTTTCTTTTTAGGCTTGGTGTGATTGTAACCTTTCTTCTTAAGGGCCAGGTGGTCCTTCATAGTCTTAGCAACCTTTGAGGTTCCAGACTTACTATACATGTTGTGTACTTTAAATTTAGTAGCCATATCTATACTCCTTTTACATTTTTAACAAACTGTTTTCCTTTACTACCCTCTCTCTTTTTCTTTCTAGCGGTAGCGGCTAGTTTTCTTTTACTTAAAGCTTTAGCCTTAGCTAATGGTAGGCATCTGTCTGGATTCTTTTTATTCTTACTAGTCCCACACGCTCCCTTAATAGAACCGTCCGTACCAATACGAACCCACTTTTCATCCCTCCATTTCTTTAGCTCCCCCATTACTTCTTACTCTTCTTACCGTAGTTAGGGTCCTTGCAGTACTTACTTGCCGCCATGTTAGCATAAGCAGAAGGGTATTTGTCGAAAGTTCTTTTAGCCCAGGCAATACCTGCTGGACAAATCTTATTCCCCTTTGTTCTTCCCTTACTTGCCATAGCCTATAGTTTTAAGTCCTCTTGTTTTATTAGGGTGTAGGTAAATGAATTACTCCACTCCTCCCTTGCCTTGTTACAGATAGTCATGAACTCATTAAAGTCCTCCACCTTCTTAAACACCTGACACCCTGCAGACCACTTGTCTACACTTGTGCTTTCACTGTAAGGATTACTCCTGTGTATGTTTATACCAAAGTACCCCCACTGTTTTGTAGCGTCATCGAAGTTAAGTATCTGGTCCTTTGTGTCGTCCCTGTACACCTCAACCTCACCGTTTCGTTGACATAGTGCGTAGTATTTATTCCTGTGCTTATCAATCTTATATACACCCCTGTACTGGTTAGGTACTAACAGGGCACAACCCTTAGCGTTTAAAGGATTCTCAAGCCAGTATGTTCCAGCGTCTGTTGTTATCTGCCACTCCTTAAGCACCCACTGGTCCTTAACCTTATATGCACATATCATTGTGTCATCAAAAGAGTTGGCTACTGGGTTAGGGTTCCTTACCCCTATAATATTTACGTTGTAGTTACCCTTAGTAAAGAATGAATACCCCATCCCCTCAATAACACCCTGTAAGTATTCTACGCTCATTTTGTTCTTAAGGTTATGTATCATGGTGTATACTTATGAGCCACACCCTACACAGTCTATATGACTGTCCATTGGCTTAACTCCGTTTATCTTCATCTTAATGTTATGGATATCATTTGCTAAGTCTAGCTTATCATTAAAGTCTTCCGTATCTAAGTACTTCTCCTCCAACGAGAACAACTCGTCCTTTAGTTTATCCATTACTTTTTTATTTTTAAAAACTTGTATGCTGTATAGGTTATTGCTAGTATAAGTGATATGGTCTGAAGAAACTCATTACACTGTGTTAAAGTTAATCCCAAGGCTCCTCCATTAGCAGCCAGTACTTCTACTGTATCCTTCAATTCTCTTGTCATTTTAAATATTATTGGAATGGGTAGTTACGTAAACTACTTCTCCTGTTGATGTTGCTGTCTGAGTCCAATTCATAACAGTAAAGTTAATAAATTATATTAACTATTATTCAGTAATCCAGCCGTTAGAAATGTCCCCTAGGTAGTTAAGCATTTCACTATGCGTATACTTTTGTGGGGCTTCTGCAATCACAGGAACTGCGTCTGCAGGAAATGATATTATAAAGGCTGTGCCTGCTGTGTTATTCCTAACTGTACTAGCAGAGTCCTGCATTACCTCCCTATAGTTAACAACATTTAATTCCTTTATGTCTAGTATGCAGTATATCATGTTGGGACGTTTGTTGTTATGTTAGCTGATGACATGTTTGTCATCGTCATGCTAATACCTCCGATAGCGTCTGTTATTGTAGGATATACACCTGGTCCTTCAGGGTCACCCATCCTAAACCAGTTTACTAATTTAGCTGACTGAGTAGACTTAGATAAGTCTGTAGGTGCACCGCTATTGTATAAATCTAAAAGTTCAGCCTCAGTTAATGCTGTGTTCCATACAGAAATTTCATCCATGTTTCCAGCAAACTCATAAACTGAATTATGTCTGCCTATAGTAAAATTGTTTCCTAAACCTAAATCACCAGTAGTCCCTGTAATATCTTTCGTGTTAGGGTTCGCACCGTTAAGATACCATGACGCTGTATTACCAGATTGGCTTACACTATAGCTCCACATCTCCCATACATTTAATGCGGGTACTAAACCCGCACCTGAAGCGTCATTCCATAATGAGCTACTCCATTGCATCTGCCCAGGGTTATTTATAAATACCTGCCAATCTGAACCTGTACCACCCTGCTTAGAAAATATCCTTTGAGAACCCCCTCCACTTGCATCTGTTTTATATAACCAAACATTTAAAGTAAAGTCACCCGTACCAAGGTTTGGAGATGAGGTAGCATCTAAGGACTCATCCACCCCGTCAAAGAGTACTGAGTATAAATTACTGTACGATGGGTCAGGCGCAATACCTGCCCCCGCCTTCGTTTGGAAAACCTGTCCCGATATTCCTACACCTATTCCTGTAGACATATTAAAATAATGCGATTATATCTGTAGCTGTAGTGTTGGTAAATAATACCCTTACTACCTGTGTTGGCATAAAAGATGCGTTAGGAAGGTTCTTGAATGTTAACTTTGAGTTACTGCTTCCACCAAGCTTATTACCCTGGTATGTAGCTAGCCTTGCAACTACGTTTCCTGCACCACCAACATAAAGAATATTTCCATTACTGCTTCCATTATATATAGAGAATGTGTCTGTACCTCCTCCTGTAGCTCCATCAGATAAAGTCAACTGAGTATCACTATCTACGCTTACTACGTAGTAAGCTTCCTGTGCAGTAGTGTTATATACTATAGCACCAACCTGTATACCAAGGTTTAAAAACCCCGTTCCTGTTAGCGTGTTAGCTCCAGAAAAATTTCCAAGCGCAACATCAGCACCTATTGCTTTATTTAATATAACAATTGTTGACGGGTCTGGAATGTCTACATCGTTTGACGGTATCACTGCCAATCCATCGCTTACCTGTAATTTTTGATATGCCATTTTTTTATTTATTTATTAGTTTGTTTAGTCCTTCATCATAACCCCTTTCACCTGGCTTAGGTTTTCTTAGTTGATTTGGTTTAAAAAAACCAACATTCATTTTTGTTCTTCTTTTAAGAACTGCTTTCCTACCCATCTTTGTAGTACTAGTACTTTTTATAGATTTTTTTCTTGGGGTTAACATAATTATTTTTTATCGTAAGGGAACATTCGGTTAAGAGTGTCTTTCTTTTTTCCACACCCACAATCTTTTCCTGTAGCCTTAGCTATAGTGTCAACCGCTTTTTTAATTCCTGTTGCTGTAGTAAACTTTTCTACGGTGTCACCGAAACCTTTTGATTCAATTCGAGTTCTTTTCATAATATCTATTTACAGACACACGCTTTACATGGGCAGCCAACTGATTTAAACATTAGCTTGCTAACTAACCAGTTCCATCCAGTCTTTGCTTTTAACTCAAGCAAGATAATCGTGTGCCCTATCCATAAAAATAATCTTCCCATCCTATTTTGTTTTACATCCAAAGTTGTTAGCGTAGTTCGCCATCTTCATTACCTTTTCAGAATACTTTTTCTTATTCTTCATTACAGAAGACGCAGCACTACACGCATCCTCAAATCCGTTATTCTCTGCCCATTTAGTAAAGGCACCCTCTCTAGATTTTTTTATCTCTGGGAACTTACCCTTCTTAGTACGACCTGCCATAACTTCTATTTATTTATATTTTTTTTATATTTTTTAAACGTTTAGCTACTTTAGCTTTTCTATCACTAATTTTTTTTTGTGCAGCCTTAGCATTATCTCTCAGTCTTTTTTCTTCAGCCTTAGTTCTCTCCATCATTTTTTTATATGCTACTTCTCCATTAGGTTTAGCAGCATATTGTTTTTGAAGAGCCTTAAGTTTAATACTTTTCTTTTTAGCAGCAGCAGCCTTTTTTATAGCAGCAGTGCTTTTACTATTAGCAGCAGCCTTAGTTAGGTATGATAACGGATTATTTCCCGCTACTGTTGCAGCACCGCCTTTTACAGGGCCTAGGTTAGCTTTCTTTTTAGCAGCAGCAGCCTTTTTTTTAGCAGCAGCTTTTCTTGCATTTGAAGATTTAATAGCCTTGTCAAGCAGTGGGTTACCAGTGTTAACCTTTTTCTTTTTTGGTTTCAACATAATAATTATTTATTTACCTATGTTTTTACTAATATGTCCACCTACGTTGTTAACTTTTTCGTAAGACATATTGTGGTCCCCACCGTAAGCGTGGCCATACATTTTTTTAGACATTGCCTTAGACTCGTCTCTACGAGACTTCATTGACTGTGAGTGAGCACCCTTGTGCTTACTTCCTAAAGACTCATCGAGTCTTGCGTTGTATCCTTGCTTCATAACTTTTATTTTTTAGTTTTATACTCATGCCTACCAATTTCTCTATCTTCAATCCTTGCAGCCTTCTTTAGTAATCGTGTGGCCTTCTTATCCCTGCCCTCGTCTACTGCTCGTCTACCTCTAATAGCAACCCTCTCTGACCTCGGCTTCTTGTCCTTAAACTGAGTAGGTGCTAACGGTTCTGATACCCTTGGGTCTGTCATAACTTTAACTAATTACTATTTCTAGAAGAATTTCTAGTTTGTACTATAGATGATGCTGCGTTTGTTATTCCTGCTGCAATCTGTAATCCTAGGCCAATTTTTCCACTAATATCTCTATCCTTTTGTTGTCTTGTATTTTTTCTAGTGGTTTTATTTTTTAGCGTATTACTTTTACGTTTGTTTTTTTCGGTCTGTCTTAGTTTTTTCAAGTTTGCTTTACTTGTTGTTTTCACCTCTTTAGCTGCTACTTTAGCTGTTACTTTTTTAACTTTAGCTGTATTTCTAGCATTCTTTTTTATTTCTTTAGCACTTTGTGTAGCAGTAGTACTTTCACTCTTTTTCTTTTTCTTATTACCGTCACCTGGTTTATCAAATTTAGGTGATGCACCTAGTGGTTGACTTGCTCTATAATTTGCCATAGTTTTAAATATTTATACAAAGATAATAAATTTCTTTTAGTACCCTGAGACAGTCTTCTTTTCCATCCCGTAGTTAGGGTTATTCTTAACCTTCCCGCCCATGAGTCTAGCAAAGGTATCCGCCTGAGCCTTACCCACAGCGTTGTATGGGAATACTTTCTTCATTATCTTCCCAGTGTCTGGGCACTTATGTGTTACTGTTGGCATAATTTAGTATTTTTGTTATACAAAGATAATAATTTAATTTAATGATTGAGAGAGATTATAAGTTCAAGCCAGGTCATGACTATATGAAGTACTGGCGGGTGATTAGGTACTGGGCCAAGGCCAAGTACAAGATAGGTACACCCGACATAGATATGCTGTTCTTCCTGTACAGCGAACAGATTTTTAACAAGACAAAGTTTAAGGAGTTTGAGGAGTGTATGTCCTGGGACGAACCAAGGTTCCACCGACTACTAAAGGAGGGGTGGATACATATATGGAGGAAGCGTGGGGTTGGAGAGGCTACACTATACGAGCTATCGTATAAGGGTAAGCGTCTAGTTACCTCCATGTACCAGAAGTTAAACGGTGAGGAGATTGGGGAGAGCCCATCTATGAACCCACTGTTCAGGCATGACGCATCCTACATGGATAAGGTCTACCGTAATATGATTATAGAGATGAACGAGTTTATAAGACAACAACGACATCCCTCTCAGTAATCACCGTATAGGGATTATCCTCGATTAACATCTCGTGCCCTGCCGAACCGTCATAGTAGATTACGTCACCCTCGTTGATGACATCCACATTGGTACCAGGCTTTATTACCTCACCCTTTTTGTAGCGGAAGCTTGAGGCATCCTGTGCTGATAGAAGAAGCCCAGACTCTGTCTTAAGCTCCTCCTTTATTGATTTGATTATAATATACTTTCCTATTGGTCTCATCTTATTTTGTTTTATGTTGTCCATCCAGTACCACTCAGCTCCACTCATCTATATCCTTGAAGACCACGATGTGTATACTGAAGAACGGTAGATATATAGCGTGGGTGTTTGCATCATAGTCCTTGTAGGTACGTATACCTATGAGGACACCAGGGTAAAGCCCCACGTTTATATCAACTTTTTTCATTATGCTCTTGCGTGTGTTATAATTGCGTTAGTGGTAAGTATCGTTGTGGCAACACTTATTGCGTTTGACAACGCCTGTGTCGTAACCTTAGCGGGGTCAACCACGCCCATGTCGAACATGTTACCGTACTCACCCGTCACCACATTGTAGCCCTCGTTCTTTTTTAATTTCTTCTTATACACGACAGCACTATCGAGCCCAGCGTTCTTAAGAATCTGTGCGAGTGGTGCACGAAGCGTGTCACGTAATATTTTATTTGCGGTGCTGTCACCCTTGTACTCATCAGCTAGTGTCTTCAATAGTAACCCACCGCCTGTAACAATACCCTCCTGCAGTGCAGAACGTACAGCACACACAGAGTCATCGACCCTGTCAAACTTTTCCTTCTGCTCAATGTCAGACGTTGCACCAACCTGGATGCAACCTATCCCACCAACAAGGCTTGCTATACGCTCGTTCACGAAGTCACGCTCAGGCTTTGATGTTAGTAGCTGCTGCTGCTCACGCAACTCAGTCACACGATTTTTTATCTCCTCACTCATCTCGTTGTCCTTAACGATGATGGTATTATCCTTTCCAACAATAACCTTGTCCGCCTCGCCCAGGTCCTCTGACCTGATAAGCGACAGGTCATCACCCGTACTCTCTGAGAAGTACTTCGCACCAACCGACAGGGCAATGTCCTGCATCAGCTCGTGTGAACGATAACCAAACGAAGGCACTAGGATGTTACAGAATTTAAGACCATTCCTCTGTACATTTGCTGCCAACGTGTTGATTACATTTGATGAGCAGTTACCTATGATTAGTAACTTGTCCCCGTTGTTTATAATTGGTTTTAGTATGTTCTCAATCTGTAGGATGTTAGTAATCTCTGTGTCACACACAAGTACCTTTACACCCTCCATGATACACTCGTCCTTTCGGTGGTCGGTAATAAACATCGGAGAGGTGTAACCCCTGTCGACCTTTATCCCGTTTGTCACCTCAGCGAATGTCTTGTCAGTCTGTGAACGTTCCACAGTGACAATGCCGTCATGGCCAACCTCACGATAAGCGTCCGCAATAATTCCACCAATCTCCCTGTCATTGTTTGCAGAGATTGTGGCTATATCCTCAAGCATCTCATCTGTGACCTTAACGGCCTCATCCTTTATCCTACCCAAGAGCTTGTCACCCTCGGCACGAATCTCTCTAACCACCTGAATGATATTGTCATCATCAGACATATGCTCAAGACCAGCCTTTACCAAAGCCTCTGTCAATACGATTGCCGTAGTAGTTCCATCCCCTGCAGTGTTGGCAGTCTTCTCTGAGGCCTGCTTCATCATACGAACCGCAAGGTTCTCGATTGGGTCCATCAGGAAAACAGCCTTAGCAACGGTTACACCATCCTTAGTGACGGTCAAGCCCTGAGTGTGTTCTGCTGATTCAATCAACACCGTCTGACCCTGGGGTCCTAGTGTGCTCTTAACTGCGTTTGAAATTTTAGAGATTCCCGATATGAGTTTCTCCCTAGCCTCGCTATCGAACGATAGGTCTTTTGGAATGTAGCCTTGGTCTTGCATATTTAATTAAATTTAATTTCTACAAATATAATAAAAGTTTTAACAACAACAACTAAAAAATAATAATGTTGAGATGTCGAAAAATATATTTTTATATACAGCTATAGTATATACTATTATATATTATTTTTTTACTCTATTTAATTAGTAGTAAAGTCGACACTTCGACATTTATAGTTATAAATAACTAATAACTAATAAGTTATAAAAAGTTGTACTGACACAATGTCGACATTCTAATGTCGGGTTACGACATAAAAAAAGGGATAACGCAAGTTACCCCAATTTACAAACAAACAAACAGAAAGTTTTAGAACTCGTATATATCATTATCGTGGTCCATACGCATCTTAGCTCGCTCAATACCATCAGCAATACAATCAATCTTATACTGCTTTTTCATCTGAGACCTGTAACGAGCAGCCTGTGCAATTCCAGTCTCACCGTCTTCTCTCTCATTTATTAAGCGTCCGTCCTTTACGTATAATCCATCCACGTTATCCGAACCTGCAAAAGGGTTAGTCATTTTCATAGTTCCTAGTTTCTTACAAAGATATAAAATTTTTTTAGATGTCTGGGGGTTGAGGGTAATACCCCCGCACACGCTATCCACCCCTCATAAAAGAAGCCCCCCCCCACAACAATCCTATGCATACATAGTATATTTTCTCTGCGATATTTTTGCCTTTTTTCCCTAGCCCCCTAGCCCCCTAGCTGCCTCCTCCCTCCACTCGCAGCTACCTATCTACCTATCTAGCCCCCTAGCCTCCTAGCTGCCTAGCTACGTAGCTATACACACGCATTACCTAGTCTCTTCGAAGAGACTATTCCCTTACGAGATACGTTGATAGAGGGAAGTATACCCCCATGAATCCCTAAGCACTGAAACAAACCAACAAAAATCTTACACCGGAATCCCTTACTATGACTAGGATGTAAAATAAATGTAAATTAATTACTTTTTTTCATTGTGTAATGAACAATTGTACTATCTTTATACGGAGGATGAACGAATAAAGCACGTCATTTATGAGACATTCCCACATAACAAGCTGATTATCAGCACAATACCAACAAAAGTGAGCAATTTAACAAAAAATGAGCAGAATTTCTTAGCAAATTCAACAGTGAAAAGAGGGCTTAACATCTTAGCCATCAGTAAGAAACAAGACCAATTGACTATCTCTTCAAACAAGGCTTTCTTCAGCAGTGTAGAGCTAGGTAAGCTAGTAGCTGATTCAGTAGAGTATATGAAGACAGTGAAAGCTAAAGAGCAGATGTCAAACGCAGGAATCAAATGGACGCAGTTAGACTTAGCTGAAAAGGGATTTGGCATTAAGAAGGCTTGGTTCTACAAGCTTGTAAAAGTAGGAAAGATGGATGCCTTAATGATTATGTCTTTCCAGGAAGCAATTGAGACTTTAGTTAAAGATGGTTATAACGCATCGTTAACGGTGGCTGAATTGATTAAGTTTTCTAAATTAGTTATTGAAGGTGACTATGCTAGTGCAGTCGCTGAGTACGTAGCTAATTGGATAGCAGTTGAGGAAGATGCGTTTGTAGGTGAAGTTGAGACTTCTGAGTCTGAAGAGCCGGAAGAGTCTGAAGAGGATGTTCAAGTTGAGATGCTTAGCGACATCTTCGGAATGAATTTCAAGGATGAAGATGGTGACAACGTTCACGTTAGAGTGGATGCGAGTGGTAGAATGATGACTACCAATAGTGTAGAGCAAATCCAAGAGGCAATAGCTTACTTGACTAGCAAGCTGAAATAGTCTCTTCAAAGAGACTTTTAGCCCGCATCGTTCATTCGGTGCGGGCTTTGGTGGTGCAAGGCAATAGTGCTGCGCATTAATTTAATACCAATATATATATATATACTATGAGACATTTAACAGCGTTTAACGTATCATTCGCAATGGCAGTAATTTGCCTAGTAGCGGCACCATTAGCAGTAGTTTATTTTGAGTATACAAATGTACCGGCATTATTCTTCGGAATAATGGGCTTTGTATTCTTCGGAATAATGAAATTAGAAACGCCAAAAAACTAGAATCTATGAATTATTTTAAATGTATGTTTGGAGCAGTTGGTAGTGCTTACTCAATTAATTACTATGACTTACCAACGGACAATGAAGAAGAAATATTAGAGATACTTCAGTCAGAAGGATTTGAAGTATTAGAGATTTACGGAATTAAAGAGCAATAAGATATGAAAACAGACAGAAAAATATTCCAAGCATTTAATATTAAGACTACAAACGTCTCGAGTGAGAACGTGTACGTCCCAATAAAAAAAACGGTAATACCTAAACGAAGTCTCTCGTTCAATGAGACTTGGATTAACATTAGGAAGGAATTATTAAAACTAAAATAACCTTGCATATATGATAGATAAACACTATATTTGCACAAGTAATAAACATCAATAGTTACAGAGATAATCTTATACTCTAAGTATCAACCATAAGTCAGAAACGGCTTATGGATTTGATGGTGAACAAAAGTCTCTTCAAAGAGACTATTTAAAACTAACAAGATGGAAGGAAAGAATTTAACAATTGAAGAGAAGAAAGAAAGGATTGCTAAGTACATGCATGTACTAAATGACAAGCAGATAGAACTAGTGTATGATATACTAGTAATGCCAACATACCTAGACAAGAACGACCTAATGTCGTTAGCTAACTTTGACAACAATGGCAAGGTAGATACTGCGTATCCAATTGATTACTATAGAAAAGTTGAAGATGTATATCCATCAATAAGTGATGCTAATTTAATCTTTGACTACAATGAAAACACGTACGGCAAGATGGTTAACATCAACGATAAAATTGTAAATAGAATACTTGAGTCAGTAAAATAAAGTCTCTTCAAAGAGACCATTTAAAACTAAAAGATATGGAAGTAGAAAAAACAAAAAAAGTACTAGACAAATTAAACCAAATATTACAAGATTTTCAAATGCTTAGAGATTATATATGGAGTCCTGATAGTGAATCATGTGAAGCTAGTATTGATAATGTAAAAAGTATTATATATATAATAGAGAATGATATAAAATAAATAACCTTAAAGACTATGAAGATGAAAGATAATGTAATAGTATTCTTTGACGAGTACGAGATGTCGTTTAATATTACGATTGATGAATGGAATAAAATAAAAAAAAACTATGATAATATTAGTGGAGGTTATAGTGTACACTTTTATGATAAATCTACGAGCCATTGGAATTGGGAAGTGAAGAATGAATTAAATGAATTAATAACTAAAATAAAATAGATATGAAAGCAGTAACGATAGTGCTTAATGCACTTAAAAAAGTAACGGAAAACAAAAATGCTATGTATGATGTGATATTGTTCGTATTGGACAATAAAAATATACATCAATCAATCATAGATAACGAGGGTAATTTTACAGACATCATCCACGACGTAAGGGGTTTGATGATGGATGACGAACACTTTGTGCCAAGGGTATTAACTAAAAACAAATAGATATGAGTAAGAAAACAAATTACAGAAAAAAGTATCAATTAGAATTAATTAATTATTTTGATACAGAAAAAATATATTACGATAAGTCTATTATAAAAAGCATTATGAGTAAGGTTGCTATTAACTCAAGAAATAAATATGGCTGTGTGGATTTTGAAGAAGAACTTGCTGAAAGCGGTATAGAGAACGGAAAGTTTTTTTACAACGAACATAATAAACAAGACACTTACAACAGAAGGGTTAGTAGACTTTAATAAAAACAAATAAAATAAAATAGATATGGCATTAAATATGAGAAGAGTAGTGACAGTAAAGATGGCTAATGGCGGCTATAAAGTATTAACAAAGACGTTCACCAACGTACACCATATGGAGCGCTACATCGATAAGATGGAGTCTTCAGGCAATAAAGTTGTTGGGATGACGTTTGTAACTAAAGAGCAATAGATATGAAACACTTAAAAATAAGAGTAGGTAGATTTGCAAAGGGTCAAAGTAAAAAACAAATGTCAATTTTTGCTTTGAAATACAAGAACGAAATCGCAAAAGTTTATAGTATAAAAATACCTTTCAATATTTTTGTTTGCGTTACAATTAAAAACCAATAGATATGAATTATTTCAAGTGTACATTTAGAGTAGTTGGATATTTTTATTCAATGGGTTGGTATGACTTGCCAACAAACAATGAAGACGAGATATTAGAGATACTAAAAGCAGAGGGCTATGAAGTATCAGAAATTTACGGAATTAAAAAACAATAGATATGAAAGCAATTGAAAACAAGATTATAAACAGAATTTCAGAGAGCAGGTACAGTTTATTACCTACGGCTCAACAAAGAACAATGAGCCAACGTGCATATACTAGAATAGTAATAGATGCAACAAAAAAAGTCATCAAGGGAATGTATGTAGACAATGTAGACATATATGAGATGCAGAGCGCGACAAAAGAAGCGGGAGGCAATTATGCCAAAGCATTCGTTGAATTATACGGCAACAAATTAAAGTATTAACTAAAAACCAATAGATATGAAAGCAGTAACACAAAATAAAATAGATATGAAAGATAATGTAATAGTATTCTTTGATGAGTACGAGATGTCGTTTAATATTACGATGAAGGAATGGGATAAAATAGAAAAAAACTATCAGGACATTAGTGGAGGTTATAGTGTACACTTTTATGATAAATCTACGAGCCATTGGAATTGGGAAGTGAAGAATGAATTAAATGAATTAATAACTAAAATAAAATAGATATGAAAGCAGTAACGATAGTGCTTAATGCACTTAAAAAAGTAACGGAAAACAAAAATGCTATGTATGATGTGATATTGTTCGTATTGGACAATAAAAATATACATCAATCAATCATAGATAACGAGGGTAATTTTACAGACATCATCCACGACGTAAGGGGTTTGATGATGGATGACGAACACTTTGTGCCAAGGGTATTAACTAAAAACAAATAGATATGAGTAAGAAAACAAATTACAGAAAAAAGTATCAATTAGAATTAATTAATTATTTTGATACAGAAAAAATATATTACGATAAGTCTATTATAAAAAGCATTATGAGTAAGGTTGCTATTAACTCAAGAAATAAATATGGCTGTGTGGATTTTGAAGAAGAACTTGCTGAAAGCGGTATAGAGAACGGAAAGTTTTTTTACAACGAACATAATAAACAAGACACTTACAACAGAAGGGTTAGTAGACTTTAAAAAAAACAGATATGGAATATTTAACGATTAAAAAAGGTGAGCAGTACCGCCTCGATGTAAAATGGGATACTAAAAAGTACAAGGTATACATTAAATCCTTTAATGATGAATCGCACTATGAAAATTGGGTTGACTTTATCCAAGAGAGGGGAGGTAAAGTAATTGGTATTAATTATTTAAAAAAATAGATATGAGAAAAATTACAGAGGAGTCAGTTAATGCGTTTATGAACGCACGAAAATTTAAGAAAGCAAATATGGAGGTGGAGGTACTTCCAAACGTGACCATCTTAAAGCTACATGGAAACGAGATAGCTTACAGATATAACGACCCCGAAAGGACACTATCAATAACAAATTGTGGGTGGGAGACTCCGACAACTAAAGAGAGGTTAAATGCACTCGAAGGGGTTAACATACACCAAAAAAATTGGCAATGGTATCTCAACGACAAGCAATGGGATGGTGGATTAATAGACGTATTAAACAATAATTAGTAATTGGTATTAACTATATAAATAAATAAACTATGAAGAAAGTAATTGTACTAGCTATATGTATGATGCCATTGGTATCATTCGGTAGCACAGATTTAAACGTTCAGTCAGATATACAGACAGAAACATTTGACAAGAGAAAAAAACGTAAGAGACAGAGAAGAAGGTGGAACAGAAAACATGGCGCACCAAAAAGTAAGTGTAACAGAGTAAGGAGAGTAAGATAGTCTCTTTGAAGAGACTAAAATAGATAGGTAAACACTTGTATATACGGTAGAGAAACACTATATTTGTACAAGTAATAAACAAACAAACAAAGTTATGAAAGATTTAAAGATTGAGGTAAAAATTCCAATGGAAGCTATTGAAGAGGTATTAATAACTGCAATGGAGGGAGGTAGTAACTATTGGTACTTTATGGATGGACAATCACATTGTCACTATTGGCTGAGCCAAGAGATTAAGGAGGGTAGGCTAGAAAGAAACGAGAGTATACACTACCAATGGATGGACGCAATGTTTCAAGGATGCCCACACAAGATATCAATATACGATGCTGAAGAAGTTCACGAAGAAGATGAAGAACTTAGTGAGTTAGAGCCTTTAGGACACTTAACTATGGAGAGTATAGCTAAGGGGTTAAAACTTGCCCAAGAAGACTACTCAGAACAGTTTTCTCAGCACATACCTGAATATAATGATGGAGATGGAGATAGTGCTGATGTATTATTTCAGCTAATGATAATGGGAGATATTGTATACGGATAAAATATTTTACATAAGTTAAGTTGGTTCTTATGTATACACCTACCTCACACCGTCAATGGTGTGGGGGTGTGGTGGTGAACAAAGGTCTCTTCAAAGAGACTATTAAAAACCAAATAGATATGAGAGAAGAATTTTATAAGAAGCCAAACCTTAGACAGATTAAGGTTAAGTACCTAAGTGCAACAACCTATAGGGGTGCAAGGGTAAAGATATACGAACCAAAAAGATTTTCTAGTCGTAAGGTAGAATCAAAGATATTTAGCTACTGCTATAAACATGATACGGGTGGCATATACCAACAAGCCTATGATATACTAATGAAAAACGGATTCAACGTTATATGTAGGGCATCCGAACAAGATGATGTCATATTCTTATGCGACAACTGGAATGAGAACTTTATTAATATAAAAGATTTAAAATAAACAAAGGTCTCTTCAAAGAGACTATTTAAAACAAACAAGATGGAATATAAAAGCTTAGAATTTTTCTTAAACAAGATGGTAGAGGAGAACATAGAGAAGTACTCCCCGAAGAGAACAGACAAAGAGATTGAGGAGATGTACCTTGATTGGTTCAATAACTTTATATCAACCGAAAGGTTTAGGGAGTACTACAACCTAAATATATCGGAGGCAGAGAACATAATAGACAGAGGTCGTGAACTAAATTGGAACCCTAAATAGTTGTATATATACAACCTATGTATTATATTTGTACAAATAATAAACAAACACAATGGAAAAACAAAACAGAGTAATTAGATTATCTATCGGCAATGCCAAGAACACCTATTGGATTGATGACAATCAGGTAACAGAGTTAGAGTACTATGGTATTGATGAGAACACTACCCTAGAAGACTTAGGTGATGAGCCTTTCAATTACAATGAGTTTCAAGAGTGGAATCATAAGTGTAACCTAGTTAGGGGGGTGCAAGGAGATGTATCAGAATTTAGAAAACTAATAGGATTTTAAGATGAAAGGAGAAATTAAAGCAGACGTAGTCCATGAGACTATAAAAAACCTAAGACGTGTAGAGGTTGATGGAGAGACTATGCAGTACATTATTGAGAAGGTTGGTATGGAGTACCAAATGCTCAGACAATTAGTATTAAGTAATAGTGTAAACTGCACTGTTACTTTATTAAACGAACACCTAGAATTTACAGACACATGAAAAAACTAACAAGAGAGCAGTTAATACGAAGGATAGTACTAATAACTGAGGAGGTAGAAGATTTATATAAGGCACTAGATACCAATGGTATTGCCACATCTAAAGAACTACTCAAGGGTTGTTCACTGGACACACACCTAACAAACATACTTGTTGTAACAGACATAGATGAGAACGGTGTACCATCAGAAGACAACTGCGAGGCACACAGAGTAGAGACAGATTGGACTACAAGATTGGAAAGAAGCTATCAAAATTTATTAAACAATAGAACAGATGGACTATAAAAAAGAAGTATTAGAAAGAACAAGTGTTGAGATAACAACAGAGTGGAATGGTGGTAGCTATGATATGGAGGTTGGGACAGAGGACACAGCAGATGGGTATACGTTATACTACATCAAGGAAAGTAACGCCCCCCTATTTATACAAGAACACGTGTACTACAATGAAGATAGTTTGAGAGA
>ENA-OSJC01000516-OSJC01000516.1-marine-metagenome-genome-assembly--contig:-NODE-516-length-37371-cov-12.804553_pt1 | contig 37371 bp, 35 predicted proteins | sample MGYA00237885_ERZ534234 | MGnify/ENA primary metagenome ERZ534234 (study PRJEB26413, sample SAMN06343907) | marine metagenome | isolation source: coastal waters | place: Atlantic Ocean: West Antarctic... | reverse complement strand
AGGGCGATTAGCTCAGTTGGTAGAGCGCTTCGTTTACACCGAAGATGTCGGGAGTTCGAGTCTCTCATCGCCCACCACTTTTTAAAAATAAAGGTAATTTTCTACAATGGCTTAAGTAGTAAATTGTTATTGTGATAAAACAAAAAAAGCCGCTTGACTTGAGATGGGAAACTCCCTAAATCAAGTGCATATATATAGGGGGTGTAGCTCAGTTGGTTAGAGCGCTGGCCTGTCACGCCAGAGGTCGCGAGTTCGAGTCTCGTCACTCTCGCCATTTCTTAAGGAAATGGCTCCCCCCCCTTTTTTTTTATTTAGTAATATTCCAATTCTACAGAATTATTTTAGTTTATGAATTATGGTCTTCTATTCTTGGTATTTTGTTGTTAAAAAAATTTTATGAAAAAATACTTTTATAGAAAAAAATGGTGGTAATTTTTATAGCTAAAGGGTATTAACTACCTTAGAAAATTTGACCGCAAAAAATAGTGTCGCTTGCAACTTAAAGGTGAGTTATTAATGAACGAATTGTTACTTGAATATCTTCCAATTTTAGTTTTTTTTGTTATAGCCATAATTATGGCTGCCATATTTGTATTGCTTCCTATTTTAGTCGTAAAGCAAAAGCCATATGCTGAAAAACTCTCTGCGTACGAATGTGGTTTTGAAGCCTTTACGGATATGCGCAAGCAGTTTGATGTAAGGTTCTATCTTGTTGCTATTTTATTTATTATTTTTGATCTAGAGGTTGCCTTTTTGTTTCCCTGGGCTATCGCTCTCGGCGATATAGGAATGTTTGGTTTTGTATCTATGATGATTTTTCTTGCTGTACTGACAGTGGGCTTCATTTATGAGTGGAAAAAGGGAGCTCTAGAATGGGAGTAGATATCAAGCCTGATATGGATAATCCCGCTATGAAGTCAGAAATGACAGTAATGGAACAGGATACATACTTTAAAACTTTACAGGATGATTTGGCTGATAAAGGTTTTGTTGTCACCTCGGTTGAAGATATTATTGCTTGGGCCAGGACGGGTTCTCTTTGGTGGATGACTTTTGGTTTAGCTTGTTGTGCGATTGAGATGATGCATACGTCCATGTCGCGTTACGATGTAGAGCGTTACGGCTTTGCCCCTCGCGGAAGTCCACGTCATTCTGATGTTATGATTGTTGCAGGAACTCTTACCAATAAAATGGCGCCAGCTATGCGTAAGGTTTATGATCAGATGCCCGAGCCACGGTATGTGATTTCAATGGGGTCATGCGCTAATGGTGGTGGTTACTACCATTATTCATATTCGGTAGTGCGCGGTTGTGATCGCATTGTCCCGGTTGATATTTACGTGCCTGGATGCCCGCCCACTGCGGAAGCGTTGTTGTATGGTATTCTTCAGCTACAGAAGAAAATTCGTCGTACAATAACCTTTGAGCGCTAGGAGAAAAATTAATGAGTTCTGACGAGGAATTGAAAAATATTGGCGCGCATATTTTAGGCAAAAATAGTAATAGTGTGATTGACTATGGTGTGGCTTATAATGAGCTAACTGTTAATGTGCGGCGAGATAAGGTTGTGAATTTACTCACCTTTTTGCGTGATGATGTAAACTGTAAATTTATTCAGCTTGTAGACTTATGCGGCGTTGATTATCCAGAGCGTGAGGAACGTTTTGATGTTGTTTATCATTTACTGAGTATGCATCATAATCAACGGATTAGGGTTAAGGTTACAACTGATGAGGACACTACTGTTCCTTCTGTTTGTGGTACCTTTCCCTCTGCTAATTGGTATGAGCGCGAAGCGTGGGATATGTTTGGTATTATGTTTGATGGGCACCCTGATTTGCGCCGTTTATTGAGTGATTATGGTTTTCAGGGGCACCCGTTGCGAAAAGACTTTCCACTTACTGGCTATGTAGAAGTTCGTTATTCGGAAGAAGAAAAACGAGTTGTTTATGAGCCTGTTAAACTGGCTCAGGAATTTCGCACTTTTGATTTTATGAGCCCATGGGAGGGTGCAAAATATATTCTTCCTGGTGATGAAAAAGCTGATGAAAAAGCGGAGAAAAAATAGGTCATGGCTGAGGTCGATATCAAAAATTTTAACGTTAATTTCGGTCCGCAGCATCCTGCGGCCCATGGTGTTCTTCGTCTTATTCTTGAACTTGATGGTGAAGTTGTTGAGCGTGCCGACCCGCACATTGGGCTGCTGCACCGCGGAACTGAAAAACTTATAGAGCATAAAACATATTTGCAAGCGCTGCCTTATTTTGATCGCCTTGATTATGTGGCGCCAATGAACCAAGAGCATGCATTTTGTCTTGCAATTGAAAAGTTAATGGGCATTGAGGTACCAGAGCGTGGTCAATACATCCGAGTTCTATTTAGTGAAATTGGTCGTATTTTAAATCATCTTATGAATATTTGTACTCATGCCACTGATGTTGGTGCGTTGACGCCAATGCTTTGGGGTTTCGAACAACGTGAAATATTAATGGAATTTTATGAAGCAGTTTGTGGTGCAAGGCTGCATGCTAACTATTTTCGTCCTGGCGGTGTTCACCAAGATATGCCTGCTGGTTTAGAAGATCGAATACTTGAATTTTGTGAAACTTTTCCAGAGGTGCTCTCTGACATGGAATGTTTGGTGGTTGAAAATAGAATTTTTAAGCAGCGTAATGTAGATATTGGTAAAGTAAGTGCGGAGGATGCTTTTGCCCTTGGTCTTACTGGCGTCATGGTTCGTGGTTGTGACATCCCTTGGGATATTCGACGCTCAGAGCCCTACGAGATTTATAATGAACTAGAATTTGATGTAGTGGTTGGTAAAAATGGAGATTGTTATGATAGGTATATTCTCCGTATCGAGGAAATGTATCAATCCATAAAAATTATGCGTCAATGCATTGAAAAGATGCCTGAAGGTCCAGTATCATCAATTGATCGCAAAGTAACTCCTCCACCACGGTCTGAAATAAAGACCTCTATGGAAGCACTTATTCATCACTTTAAATTATATACGGAAGGGTTTAAAGTTCCTAAGGGTGAGGTATATGCTGCGATTGAAGCGCCCAAGGGTGAATTTGGAGTGTACCTCGTATCTGACGGTACAAATAAACCTTATCGATGCCATATCCGTGCCCCCGGTTATGCTCACCTAAGCGCTATGGGTTATATTGCCAAAGGTTATATGTTGGCGGATATTCCGGCAATGATTGGATCTTTTGATATTGTGTTCGGAGAAATTGACCGATGAGTATAAGTGTTAAAGATAGTGAAAGGTTTGTATTTAGTCCTGAAAACCTTGCGTGGACTAAAGGCCAGTTGAAAAAATACCCTGCAAACCGTCAGATGAGCTGTGTAATGCCGTTTTTGCAACGTGCGCAGGAACAAAACCATGGTTGGGTTAGTGTTCCCATCATGGAATATATAGCTGAATTTTTAGATATGCCATATATTAGAGTTTATGAGGTAGCAAGTTTTTATAGTATGTATAACCTTAAGCCTGTTGGAAAGCATGTAATTGAGGTCTGTACAACAACACCTTGCTGGCTTCGTGGTTCTGATGAAGTGGTTGAGGCCTGTAAGGATGAACTGGGTATTGGCTTTGGTGAAACTACCCATGACGGCGAGTATACTTTACTTGAAGTGGAGTGTGCAGGGGCTTGTGTTAATGCGCCTGTAATTGCTTATAAAGAGGAATATTTTGAAGACCTTGATGATGCTAGTACACGTAAACTTATAAAAGATTTGAAGGCTGGTGTCCCGCTTAGGCCAGGACCGCAAAACGGTCGATTTAAATCTTGTCCGATGGGTGGTCCAACTTCACTTAAAGACATGGCACCAAATGATGCAACTTTTGGGAGTGATAAATAATGTTGAAAGATAAGGATCGTATCTTCACAAATTTATATGGCTTTGAAAGCCCGTTTCTTGAGGGTGCGATAAAACGCGGTGATTGGGACGGTACAAAAGAAATCATTGGACGTGGGCATGATAGCCTAATCAATGAAATGAAAGAGAGCGGTTTACGTGGCCGGGGCGGTGCAGGTTTTCCTACGGGCCTTAAATGGTCCTTTATGCCCAAAGAGTCAGACGGGCGCCCAAGTTACCTTGTCATTAACGCTGACGAGGGCGAGCCTGGAACATGTAAAGATCGTGAAATTATGCGTCACGATCCTCATAAGTTGATCGAGGGCTGTTTGATTGCTGGTTTTGCCATGCGTGCTGTTTCAGCGTATATTTATATACGCGGTGAATTTGTGCATGAAACTAATGTTCTTGAGCAAGCTCTTGAAGAGGCTCGTTCGGCTGGCTTTCTTGGTAAAAATGCTTGTGGTAGTGGCTTTGATTTTGATATTTTTGTTCATCGTGGGGCTGGTGCTTATATTTGCGGGGAAGAAACCGCACTAATTGAAAGTTTGGAAGGCAAAAAAGGTCAACCGCGACTTAAGCCTCCATTCCCGGCTAATGTAGGTGTGTTTGGTTGCCCAACTACTGTAAATAATGTTGAGTCTATAGCTGTAGTGCCGACTATCTTGCGTAAAGGTGGTTCTTGGTTTGCGGGGCTGGGCCGTGAAAACAATACTGGAACTAAGTTATTCTGCATTTCTGGTCATGTGAATAATCCATGTAATGTGGAAGAAGAAATGGGGATACCGCTTAAGGAACTTATTGAAAAGCACGCCGGCGGTGTTCGTGGGGGCTGGGATAACTTGCTTGCTGTTATTCCTGGTGGATCATCTGTTCATATGATTCCAAAGTCTGTATGTGACGATGTATTGATGGATTTTGATAGCCTTCGCGCTGAAGGAACGGGTCTTGGGACCGCTGCGGTGATTGTTATGGATAAATCAACAGATCTCATTCGAGCTATCACAAGGCTGTCCGCGTTTTATAAACATGAAAGTTGTGGTCAATGTACGCCATGCCGTGAAGGAACCGGTTGGATGTGGCGAGTGATGGAACGTTTGTGTGCAGGTGAGGCAGAAATAGAAGAAATTGATATGTTGCTTGATGTAACAAAACAGATCGAAGGGCACACGATTTGTGCGCTTGGTGACGCTGCTGCGTGGCCTATTCAAGGATTAATACGGCACTTTAGACCTTTGGTCGAAGCCCGTATTATTGAATATAAAAAAAATAATGCAGCGTAGGAGATAAAAAAATGCCAATGCTTAAGATAGACGGAATTGAAATAGAGGTTGACCAGGGCACTACTGTTCTTCAGGCAGCTGAACAGGCCGGCATTGAAATTCCCCGCTTTTGTTATCATGAGCGCTTATCTATTGCCGGTAACTGCCGCATGTGTCTAGTAGAGGTGTCTCCTGGACCGCCAAAACCAGCAGCGAGTTGTGCGCTTCCCGCAGCGGATGGTATGGAGGTGAAAACAAATACGGAAAAAGTGAAAAAGTTTCGTGAAGGAGTTATGGAGTTTCTTTTGATCAATCATCCACTCGATTGCCCAATTTGTGATCAAGGAGGTGAATGTGACCTTCAGGATCAATCTATGGCGTATGGAATTGGTGATAATCGCTATAATGAAAAGCGCCGTATAGTAAAAGAAAAAAAGATGGGCCCGCTTATCCGCACTATTATGACCCGTTGTATTCACTGTACGCGCTGTGTCCGGTTTGCAGATGAGGTTGCTGGTGTGCCATCACTTGGAGCTATTGGCCGTGGAGAAGACACTCAGATTACAACCTACCAAGAACAGGCCTTTCAATCTGAAATGTCAGGTAATGTTGTTGATCTTTGCCCTGTTGGAGCCCTAACTAGCAAGCCTTACACTTTTAAGGCTCGGCCTTGGGAGCTTAAAAATACCGAAACCATTGATGTTCATGATGCTCTTGGATCTAATATCCGGGTAGATAGTCGTGGACGAGCAATAATGCGTGCGCTGCCAAGGGTTAATGAAGATGTTAATGAAGAATGGATTTCTGATAAGACCCGCCATGCGGTTGATGGGTTAGGTAAAAACCGTCTAGATCGTCCTTATGTGAAAAAAGGCGGTAAGCTCAAGGAAGTGAGCTGGTCGGAAGCATTTAATTTAATTGCGAAAAAAATAACTGGACTAAAGGGCAATCAAATTGCGGGTCTTGCTGGTGACCTTTGTGATGCGGAAAGTATGTACGCCTTTAAACAAATGATGAATAGTTTAGGTGCAAAAATTGAGTGTCGTCAAGATGGATCAAAGGTAGAAAATGAATACCGTTCCAGTTATCTTTTTAATAGTGGTGTTGCAGGAATTGATGAAGCTGATGCAGTTTTGCTAGTTGGGTCAAATCCAAGGCTTGAAAGTCCCGTTCTCAACGCAAGACTACGTCAGCGTTGGCTCACACGGGAGTGTAAATTCGCTAATATTGGCCCTGAGGTTGATCTTAGTTATAAAATTGAGCAACTTGGTGACAGTGCTATAGTTCTTCAAGGTATTCTTGATGGCAAGAATAGTTTTGCAGATGTGCTTAGTAAGGCTGATAAACCAATGATTATTTTGGGACAGGGTGCGCTTAATCGTGAGGACAGCCATACAATTCTTAAACTTACACATGACATTGCCGATAAATACGGCCTGGTTAGAGATGGCTGGAATGGTGTCAATGTTCTGCAAACAGCAGCAAGTCGAGTGGCGGCCCTAGATATGGAACTTGTGAGGGAAGGTGGAATTGATGCTATTTTATCTGGCGCTGAAAGCGGAGATATAAAAGTTGTTTATAATCTAGGTGCGGATGAAATTGATTCAAAATATCTCAAAAAAGCATTTGTAATTTACCAAGGTAGTCACGGTGATGAGGGTGTTAAGAATGCAAATGTGATCCTGCCAGGTACTGCTTATACGGAAAAATCAGGGACTTACTTGAATACTGAAGGTCGTGTGCAGCGGTCGCAACAGGCTATTTTTGGTCCAGGTGAGGCGCGTGAAGATTGGACAATTTTCAGAGCACTTTCTGAAGTTATTGGAAATGTCCTTTCATTTGATGATATTATCCAGTTACGAGCTGCGATGATAAAAGACTATCCCCACTTTGCGATACTTGATAGAAAACCTGCTGCTGAATGGGTGAATGCTGGGACTATGGGGTCACTTTTAAACGTTGGTTTTACCATGGCTGTTTCAGACTTTTATGGAACGAACCCTATAGCAAGGGCGTCTAAAACTATGGAGGAATGTCGCAACGCTATGAACAGTCCTGATCATGAAGAGAGGGCAACAGGAACTAATGGGTAAGTATATAGATATATTTATGAACTGGTTGTTAGGCTATCAAATGTCTGATGGCACAATGCTTGCTGTTGGAACTATTGCTAATGTGCTTATAGTCGCTCTGCCGGTTTTGCTTGCGGTGGCAATGATTGTGTGGGTTGACCGTAAAGTTTGGGCTGCTATCCAACTTCGCAAGGGGCCGAACGTCGTTGGGCCATTCGGTCTTATGCAATCTTTTGCTGATGGGCTTAAGGTATTTCTTAAAGAAACCATTATTCCGGCTGGTGCTAATAAGTTTCTATTTCTCCTTGCTCCTGGACTAAGTTTAATTTTTGGATTGGTGGGTTGGGCAGTTATTCCATTTGGTGAGGGATTGGTCATTTCAGACTTAAATGTTGGTATATTATACCTTTTTGCGGTTTCTAGCCTTGCAGTTTATGGCATTATTATTGCTGGTTGGGCGTCAAACTCACGTTATGCATTTCTTGGGGCCATGCGAAGTGCAGCGCAGATGGTCTCTTATGAGGTATCTATTGGTTTTGTACTTGTGACAGTACTTTTATGTGTTGGGTCTTTAAATCTAACTGACGTAGTTATGGCTCAAAAAGGGGTGTCGTTAGGTATATTTAACGGCTACTTCTTTACTGGTCTTATGCCGATGTTCTTTATTTTCTTTATTTCTGCGCTTGCTGAAACAAATAGAACACCATTTGATCTTCCAGAAGCTGAAGAGGAAATAGTTGCAGGTTTTCAGATAGAATATTCTTCTATGTCAATGGCTCTATTTTATCTTGGGGAATATGCAAATATTATTCTTATGTGTGGCTTGATGAGTATTCTATTTTTTGGGGGCTGGCTCCCGATCGTAGATTGGGAACCTCTTTATGCTATTCCGGGTGTGATTTGGCTGTTTGGTAAGATGTTTTTCTTTTTCTTTTGCTTTGCATGGATCAAGGCATCAGTACCTCGTTATCGTTATGATCAGCTGATGCGCCTTGGGTGGAAAGTATTCTTGCCTGTTTCCCTTATATGGGTTGTTTTAACGTCTGGTTACCTTGTCTTTTTTGGCAAGTTTGCAGTTTAGGAGATTAATTAATGGCATTTTTGGATCATGCGGCACGCACAATTTTCCTTACTGAGATTGTAAAAGGAATGTTGATGACCTTGAAGTATTTCTTTAAGAAAAAAGTAACAATTAACTATCCCCACGAAAAGGGGCCACTTAGTCCAAGATTTCGTGGAGAGCACGCGCTACGCCGTTATGAGAATGGTGAAGAAAGGTGTATAGCCTGTAAATTATGTGAAGCTATTTGTCCAGCTCAAGCTATTACAATTGAGGCTGATATTCACGACGATGGTACGCGCCGAACAACACGTTATGATATAGATATGACAAAATGTATTTATTGTGGTTTTTGTCAGGAAGCATGTCCAGTTGAGGCCATTGTTGAAGGGCCAAATTTTGAATATAGTACCGAAACTCGCGAGGAACTTCTTTATGATAAAGATAAACTCCTTGATAACGGTGATCGTTGGGAACGTCAGCTCGCGCTTAATATCGAGCTGGATGCGCCGTATCGGTAGAGGAAAAAGAAAATGATAACAGCTATTTGTTTTTATATTTTTGCCACGATACTGATTGGGTCGGGCACTATGGTAGTTTTTAGTAAAAATCCTGTACATTCTGTTCTATTCTTAATTTTGGCATTTTTTAACGCTGCAGGCCTTTTTGTGCTGCTTGGTGCAGAATTTGTGGCGATGATTTTAGTGATCGTATACGTGGGTGCAGTTGCGGTGATGTTTTTGTTTGTAGTAATGATGCTTGATATAAATTTTACCGAACTTCGAAAAGGGGTTCAGGACTACCTGGCAGTTGGTCTTCTTATAGGTATCATTCTTATGGTAGAAATGGCTGTAATTGTTGGTGGTTGGAGTATGACTGATGGGATTGCAGTAACAATAAACTCTGCGACGCCCAATGTTTTGGAAGTTACAAACACAGATGCGATTGGTCGTATTTTATATACAGATTACATATTTTTGTTTCAGCTTGCGGGTCTTATCCTGTTGGTGGCAATGATTGGTGCAATTGTCCTTACCCACAGAAAGCGCTCCGGTGTTAAAAAACAAGATATTGGTAAACAAGTTCGACGCAGGCGTCATGAAGCTTATGAAGCGATAGACGTTAAGCCTGGTCAGGGAATATAAGGAAAAAAACGATGGAAATTGGAATTGAACATTACCTCACTGTTGCTGCAATGCTATTCACGCTCGGTGTCTTTGGTATATTCCTTAACCGTAAAAATGTGATTATTATTTTGCTTTCGATAGAACTTATTTTGCTATCAGTAAATATAAACCTTGTCGCATTTTCATCCTATATGGGCGATATGGTTGGTCAAATTTTTACAATGCTAATTTTAACCGTTGCCGCCGCGGAGGCCTCGATCGGACTTGCCATTTTAGTGGTTTACTTTCGAAACCGAGGATCAATTGTGGTTGAAGACATAAATCTGATGAAGGGATAATATAAAATGTATCAGGCTATTGTCTTTTTACCGCTTGTTGCGGCGATTATTGCTGGATTGTTTGGGAACCGTATAGGTAATCGCGGTGCGCAGGTTGTTACTTGCGGCGCGCTTATTATTTCGACGGTGTTGTCATGGATAGTTTTTTTTCAGGTAGCTTGGAACCCGGGTGATCATTCAACTCATGTGCAGGTATTAAGCTGGATTGTCTCTGGTGACCTTAATGTAAACTGGGCCTTTCAAATTGATACTCTCACGGCAGTTATGCTTGTGGTAGTTAATACGGTTTCTTGCCTTGTTCATATTTATAGTGTGGGTTACATGAGCCATGATCCGCATATTTCACGGTTTATGTCTTACCTCTCGCTCTTCACATTCGCTATGCTTATGCTAGTGACATCAGATAATTTTGTGCAGATGTTTTTTGGGTGGGAAGGTGTTGGTTTAGCATCATACCTACTTATCGGTTTCTGGCATAAAAAACCAACAGCCTGTGCAGCGGCGATTAAAGCATTTGTGGTAAATAGGGTTGGTGACTTTGGTTTTGCACTTGGTATATTTGCTATCTTTATGACGTTTGGTAGTGCTGATTTTTCTGTCGTATTTTCTGATGTGGGGGCATATACAGATAAAACAATCCACTTCCTGGGCATGGAGCTTGATCTTCTAACTACTATTTGTATCCTTCTTTTTATTGGTGCTATGGGTAAATCTGCTCAACTTGGCCTGCATACATGGCTCCCGGATGCTATGGAAGGTCCTACACCTGTGTCAGCACTCATTCATGCAGCGACTATGGTAACTGCAGGTGTCTTCATGGTAGCACGGTGTTCCCCATTATTCGAGTTTGCGCCATTTGCTCTTGAAATTGTTTGTATTGTTGGTGCTTCTACAGCGTTTTTTGCGGCTACTGTTGGTATGTCACAATTTGATATTAAACGCGTAATTGCATATTCAACCTGTTCACAACTTGGTTATATGTTTTTTGCTCTTGGGGTTGGTGCTTACGGCGCGGCTATTTTCCACCTCTTTACTCATGCTTTCTTCAAGGCTCTTCTTTTTCTTGGTTCCGGCTCAGTAATCCATGCGTGTAGCGACGAACAAGATATGCGCAAGATGGGTGGACTTCGAAAAAAAATTCCAGTGACCTTCTCGATGATGGCAATTGGTACGCTAGCACTCACGGGTTTCCCGTTTCTTGCCGGATATTATTCAAAAGATATGATCATTGAAGCAGCCTTTGCAGCCCATAGTAGTGTTGGTAGTTACGCATTTGGTCTGGGAATTGTTGCTGCGCTTATGACGTCCTTCTACTCTTGGCGACTTATGTTTATGACGTTCTTTGGCAAAAGTCGGGCAAGCAAAAAGGTTCAGAAAAACATTCATGAAAGCCCACAGGTTATGCTTATTCCTCTTTATGTGCTCGCGGTTGGGGCTGTATTTGCTGGGCTCATCTTCAGTGACCATTTTATTGGTGCTCAATATGAAGAATTCTGGGCGGGTTCATTGTTCCTCGTTGGAGAAAACATTATGGAAGCGGCCCACCACGTACCTGGATGGGTGATTGCCTCACCGTTTATAGCTATGCTTTCGGGTCTTGTAATTGCTTGGTATTTTTATATTAAGGAACCATCAATGCCCGGTAAATTTATCTCCACATTTAGATTGGCTCACTCGTTGAGTTTCAATAAATGGTATTTTGATGAATTATACGATATTTTATTTGTACGCCCAGCAATGAAGCTTGGACACTTTCTGTGGAAACGAGGAGATGAAGACACTATTGACCGTTACGGACCTGACGGTGTTTCCGCTTCTGTTGTTCGTGTTGCTGAAAAGTTTAAAAATCTTCAAACTGGTTACCTTTACCATTATGCATTTGCCATGTTGATTGGGCTTTCCGCCTTTGTTAGCTGGTTCGTATTGGGAGGTAAATAATATGGAATACTTCCCAATTCTTTTCGCTATCACATTTTTACCGTTGTTAGGTGTTTTAATTATTTTAGGGATTAGCGGAGAAAAAGAAATCGTCGAGCGCAATGCACGTAATGCTGCACTTTTGACGACTGTTGCTACATTTCTTTTTTCAATGGTGCTTTGGTTTAGCTTTGATAAAAATACGGCAGGTTTTCAGTTTGTTGAGGAGGCTGAGTGGCTTGGAAGTGGTATTAAATATAAAATGGGTGTTGATGGTATTTCGGTTCTCTTTGTATTGTTAACTACTTTTATTATGCCTATTTGTATTCTTTGTGGATGGAATACCATTAAAACACGTGTAAAAGAATATATGATCGCTTTTCTGCTTCTAGAATGCTTTATGATTGGTGTGTTCTGTTCCCTGGATCTTGTGCTCTTTTATGTGTTCTTTGAAGCGGGCCTCATACCAATGTTTCTCATTATAGGTGTTTGGGGTGGCAACAATCGTGTTTATGCAGCTTATAAGCTTTTCCTATACACTTTACTCGGTTCTGTTCTTATGCTTGTTGCGATGCTTTATATGTATGGGCAAGCAGGCACAACTGATATTCCTACACTAATGCAGTACAGCTTTGAACCCCATGCGCAAACCTGGCTTTTTCTTGCCTTTTTTGCCTCTTTTGCGGTCAAGATGCCTATGTGGCCAGTTCATACATGGCTTCCAGATGCTCACGTGCAAGCCCCTACAGCTGGTTCAGTGATATTGGCAGGGATCTTGCTTAAAATGGGTGGGTATGGCTTTCTGCGTTTCTCACTTCCTATGTTCCCAGTGGCATCTGAGGAACTTGCATGGCTTATATATTCACTATCATGTATAGCAATTATTTATACATCCCTTGTCGCCTTACGCCAGACAGATATGAAAAAACTCATTGCATATTCCTCTGTGGCTCATATGGGTTTTGTAACCCTTGGTATTTTTGCCTTTAATGTTCAGGGTATAGAGGGTGCTATAATTGTTATGCTGGCGCATGGTTTTGTCGCTAGTGCTCTTTTTCTTTGCGTTGGTGTGATTTATGATCGTCTTCATACACGAGATATTGACCGTTACGGAGGACTTGTTAACATTATGCCCCGCTATGCATTTGTGTTTATGTTCTTTACTATGGCGTCTGTTGGTCTACCCGGTACGGGGAATTTTGTTGGAGAGATATTGGTTCTTGTTGGTATCTTTAAGGTAAGTAGTTGGGTGGCATTTTTTGCACTCTTCGGTGTGATTTTAAGCGCCGCTTATATGTTATACCTATATCGTCGGGTAGTTTTTGGTGAACTGATTAAAGAGGATCTTAAAAATATGCTTGATATAGATAGGCGTGAAATATTTATATTTGCTCCGTTAGTTATTTTGACACTGTGGATGGGCATTTATCCTGCAACATTTATGGACTTCATGCATGTATCTGTTGACAATCTTGTCGTTCAACATGAGGCTTCTATGGCCACATATCATGCGACAATTGAAACAGTAGCTGGAAATTAGGAGAAAATGATGACTGAACTATTTCCTAATATCAATATTGCATACGGTGAAATATTTCTGAGTGTTGGTGCGTTGGTGCTCCTTATGATTGGGGTATTTAAAAATAATAGTGTTAACCTTGTCAGTTGGATTGCAGTTGGTTTAATGGTGGTTACGCTATTTTTAACTGTGGCTGCTGGAAGTGAGCAAACCTATACTTTTTCTAATCTTTTTGTTGCTGATGGTTTCACCCGTTTTATGAAAGTTCTTATACTTCTAGCTGCTGCGCTTGCGGTCATTATGAGCAGAGAGTTTTTTAGGCTAGAAGGTGACGAGCGGTTTGAGTTTCCGATACTCCTTGTGCTTGCTACGGTTGGTATGATGGTTATGGTGAGTGCGAACGATTTAATGAGCCTTTACATGGGGGTTGAGCTTCAAAGCCTTAGCCTTTATATACTTGCCGCTTTTAAGCGTGATAGCGAGCGTTCAACTGAGGCGGGACTTAAGTATTTTGTTCTTGGAGCACTTTCTTCTGGAATTCTTCTTTATGGCTGTTCCCTTATATACGGCTTTATAGGCAGTACTAATTTTTCCTCAATTGCTGCCGCAATTTCAGATATGGGTGAGAGTGGTGCACCAATAGGTGCTATTGTAGGCCTCGTATTTGTGCTTTCGGGCCTTGCATTTAAAATTTCAGCGGTACCTTTTCATATGTGGACACCAGATGTCTATGAAGGATCACAAACGCCAGTAACGGCATTTTTTGCCGTTGCTCCAAAGGTTGCGGCCCTTGCTCTACTCTCCCGTACACTTTACGTACCGTTCGGTGAAATGGCCGGTTCATGGTCTCAAGTTGTTATCTTTATGTCTGTGGCTTCAATGCTGCTCGGTTCATTTGCAGCAATCATGCAAACAAATATTAAACGTCTTATGGCTTATAGTTCAATTGGGCACGTTGGCTTTGCTTTACTTGGCCTTGTTGCTGGTAATGCTGAAGGCCTTCGAGGGGTAATGGTGTATATGTTCATATACCTTATTATGAATGTAGGTATGTTTGTTTGTATCATGTCCATGCGTCGCAAGGAAGACGGCATGGTTGAGGATATAAAAGAACTTTCTGGGCTGAGTAAGAGCCATCCTATTATGGCTGCCTTTATCAGCATTTTTATGTTCTCCCTAGCAGGGGTTCCGCCGCTGGCCGGCTTCTTTGCAAAATGGTACGTGATTATACCGATCGTTAACGCAGGATACTTTAGTCTTGCAGTAATAGCAGTTTTAGCTAGTGTAATTGGTGCTTATTACTATATTCGCATTGTTAAAGTTATGTATTTTGACGAGCCAGTAGAAGAATTTATATCACAAAAATCTAAACCGATGAAAATTATAGCAACACTTTCAGCCATTCTTGTTCTAGCCTTTATCATACCTCAAATATCCGGTCCAGTTATTAAAAGTGCAACTTCAGCTGCATCGACACTAAGACAGAATTAGGGTTTATGAATATTGATATTCAAAATGAATTACCTAAAGGCTTTGATCTTCAGCTTTTTTTGTCTATTGACAGTACCAACATGGAGGCAGCTCGTAAAATAGAGTTAGGCTCTAAAGGTGGCCTTTGGATTAAGGCCGAAGAACAATCTAATGGTCGTGGCAGGGGTGACCGAATGTGGATTTCAAAACCTGGCAATCTTTACGCATCATTAATTTATGAAATTGGTGAAAATGTTCGTGATGCAGGTCATCTGTCTTTCATAACTGCGCTTGCTGTTAGGGATACAATTATTGAATACATACCCAATAAAAATATTAAATGTAAATGGCCAAATGATATACTTGTGTCAGGAAAAAAAATTTCTGGAATTCTTTTGGAAAGCTGCCTGAATAAAACTGAAGGAATAAACTATATTATTATAGGGGTCGGAATTAATATAGACCATCACCCTAAATTAACATCTTATGAAGCAACGCATATCAATGAACAAACAAAACAAAAATGCTCCCATTCTGAGGTTTTTGCTATGCTCGCCGAAAGAATGAATTATTGGCTTTTGTTTTGGAAAGAAAAGGGTTTTGACCCTATTCGAGAAAGTTGGCTTGGAAGTGCCATAGGTATTGGTGAAGAAATTATTGTTAAAACCATGAGCAATCAATTAATAGGTCGGTTTGTTGGCCTTGAAAGGGATGGGGCATTAATGTTAGAAGTAGACGGTAAGATAAAAACTATCCACTCAGGAGATGTTTTTTTAGAAACTAAAGAACGAGAATTATAAAATGTTACTTGCGATCGATGCTGGAAATACAAATATTGTTTTTGCCCTGCATAATGGAAAAGAAATAATACATAAATGGCGCATATCAAGTGCTGATAGCCGTACGGCTGACGAATATATGGTTTGGCTATCACAACTTTTAAATTTTCAAAAACTTGATGTATCTATAATTAGTGGCGCCATTATTGCTACAGTTGTTCCGCAAACACTTTTCCCACTTCAATTACTGTGCAGGCGCTATTTTAAATGTGATGCCCTCGTGGTAGGTTCGCCATCTGTTAACCTTGACGTGAAAGTTAATCTGCCTAATCCAGAAGAGGTTGGTGCAGATCGTTTAGTAAACGCTCTAGCGGCTCATGAAAAATACGGTGGGCCAATGATAATAATTGATTTTGGCACAGCGACTACATTTGATGTGATTGACAGCGATGGTAATTATCATGGTGGTGTTATTGCACCAGGAGTAAACTTATCCCTAGAAGCCTTAAGTAAAGCTACCGCAACGTTGCCGCGTGTAGCTGTTGAAAAGCCTAACAAAGTCATAGGAAACAATACAATAACAGCTATCCAATCAGGGATATTTTATGGTTACCTCTCGATGATTGAAGGTATGGTTGAAAGAATTTCTCATGAATTTGGTAGTTCAATGAAGGTGCTAGCAACTGGTGGCTTAGCACCACTCTTTAATGAAGCCTCGAATATAATCCAATATGTAGACCAAGAATTGACCACATATGGTCTTTTTAAAATCTATACAGCCAACATTGAAAACATTGATGTCTGAAGGTTTTGAACAGTTGTTATTCCTTCCTCTTGGGGGGTCAGGTGAAATAGGGATGAACCTTAACCTGTATTCATATAACAATCAGTGGGTGATGGTTGATTGTGGAATTTCCTTTGCTGATGAATACCTTCCTGGTATTGACCTAATTATGGCTGATCCCATATTTGTTGATAACATAAAAGATAACCTTAAAGGGCTGGTGCTTACGCACGCCCACGAAGACCATATTGGAGCTGTGGTTCATCTTTGGCCTAAGTTCAATTGCCCCATATATGCTACTCCCTTTTGTGCTCTTATTTTAAAATCAAAACTTAAAGAGGCGGGCCTTCTTGATCTTGCAACCATCCATGAAGTTCCACTAAAAGGCGTTATCAACCTTGGTGATTTTGAAATTGAATATGTCACGCTTACTCATTCAATCCCAGAACCTAATGCACTTAGGATTACAACTCCCTTAGGGACTGTTTTTCATACGGGTGACTGGAAAATCGATCCTGCTCCACTCATTGGTGCCGCAACAGATGAGAACCGATTAAAAGAAATTGGGGATGCAGGTGTGCTGGCGATCGTTTGTGATAGTACAAACGTTTTTAATAAAAAATCATCTGGATCGGAAACGGCAGTTCGGGAAAGTCTTGAGGAGTTACTTAAGGCCAAAGAGGGGGCCATATTCTGCACAACCTTTTCATCAAATGTGGCGCGCCTAGACACACTTTCTCATGTTGCAAAGAGTACAAATCGGCATTTATGTTTAGTTGGACGTTCTATTAAACGCAATATTGCGGCGGCTAGAGAGTGCGGGTATTTAAGGGGCTTTCCAGCTATACTTAGTGAGCAGGACGCTGCACACATACCCAGACATAAAATTCTTTATGTTTGTACTGGATGCCAGGGAGAATCTCGTGCCGCCCTTATGCGTATTATCAACGATAACAATAAATATGTGCATATTGCAGGCCGCGATACTGTAGTTTTTTCATCAAAAATAATTCCTGGAAATGAACTTTCTATTGCTCGGATGCATAATGCTCTTATTGAAAAATCAGTTGAGATTATCACAGAAAATAATGCCTTTGTACATGTTTCAGGTCATCCTGGACAGGATGAACTAAAGCAAATGTATGAATGGATAAGGCCGGAAGTTGTTGTGCCCACACATGGTGAGCGTGCACACCTTATGAAACAGGCAGAGTTTGCCCGCTCGCTTGGCTTTGAAAAAACTGTGGTTCCGCATAATGGTTCGGTTATAAAGCTAGCTCCAGGAAAAGTAGAAATTATAAATGAAGTGAAAACTGGAAGGCTTGTTCTTGACGGTTCCATTTTAATCCGTGATGATGATATGGCTATAGTTGAACGGCGTCGCATTCAATCTAACGGTTCGTTAGTCGTTTATGTTATCATGGATGATGAGGGAATATTGCTGACGCCGCTAAACATAATTACTACAGGTCTTCCTGAAAAAAAACCGAAAGAACTTGCGAACTTTATTCGCGATAAAATTCATGCGGCACTTGAACTTGCAGTAACCAAAGGTGTAAAAGACGATGATGACTTGAAAGAATTGATCAGGAGGTCAGCGCGTAAAGCATCTAAGTACTATACAGGCAAGGAAACAGGCCCAGTAACGACTATTACTCTTATAAGAATGGGTAAAAGATGATAGAAAAACTTAACCATGTAGCTATTGCCGTTCCAGACCTTGAAGATGCTATTAGTCTTTATAGGGATGTTCTAGGCGCAAATGTCTCTAAAACTATTGATTTGCCTGCTCACGGGGTCACAGTCGCATTTGTTGATGTGGGTGATACAAAGATAGAACTTCTTTATCCGCTTGGTGAAAAGTCTCCTATAATGTCTTATTTAAATAAAAACTCATCAGGTGGTGTTCATCATTTGTGTTTTGAGGTTGATGATATAAAAGTAACACGTGATCATTTAATAAAAAAGGGAATGAGAATTCTTGGTGATGGTGAGCCAAGTTTGGGTGCCCACGGAAAGCAAGTAATTTTCTTACACCCAAAAGACTTTTGCGGAACACTTATTGAAATTGAGCAAACTTAAAGGTTTTAGATTATGAGTTATATTGGATACAGCATCACGTTTTTTATTTCTTGGTGGCTATTTTTGTTCATGGTATTACCTTTGGGTGTAACAACCCACAGTGAAATTGATGAAGACGTAAAAGATGGTATTGAAGTTGGTTCCCCAGTTCAGGCAAATATTAAAAAGAAAATGTTAATTACTACAAGTGTAACAATATGCTTTATGATTATTGTAATGATTATAGACTACTTTGATCTCATATCGATTAAATAACTGAACTTAAAACTTTTAAGGCTATGAAGGTAAACTATTTTTTGTTACGTGCTTAAATTAATAAAAAGGCACTTGATAATTAAAAGGTAATTGAAGTTAATGTTACCTTTGCTATAAAGCTTTTATATTACTTCTAAATTTATAATTTTAAGGGTTAACATGCGTCTTTCAAAATACTTCATTCCGACCATCAAAGAAAATCCCTCCGAGGCACATATCATCTCACACACCTTGATGCTTCGTTCTGGGATGATACGTCAATCTAGTGCAGGGATTTATGTCTGGCTACCGACGGGATTTCTAGTCATGAATAAAATTGCCGACATTGTTCGTGAAGAACAAAATAGGGCAGGGGCTATCGAAATGTTAATGCCGACAATTCAACCTGCAGAGCTTTGGCAAAAGAGTGGAAGGTATGAGGCTTATGGAAAAGAAATGCTTAGGATTACTGACCGAAGTAATAGAGAAATGCTTTACGGTCCAACAAACGAGGAAATGATTACGGATCTTTTCAAGAATACCGTGAAAAGCTATAAACAACTTCCCCTCAATCTATATCATATTCAGTGGAAGTTCCGTGATGAAGTTCGTCCGCGGTTTGGAATTATGCGTGGTCGTGAATTCCTTATGAAGGACAATTATTCATTTGATCTTGATTTTGAAGGGGCAAAGGAAAGTTACAATAAAATGTATGTTGCTTACCTTCGCACATTTGCAAGACTTGGTCTTACTGCCATACCTGTGCGTGCCGATGCCGGCGCTATAGGGGGGGATTTAAGTCATGAATTTCAAATTCTTGCAGAGACAGGGGAAAGCACACTTTACTACGATAAAGGTATTGAAAGCTTTGATCTTGCTGATCTTAAAGGTGATATTGATGATGCTACTGTTGCAAAATTACGAAGCTATTATGCTATGGAAGAAGAAAAACATGATGCTGATAATTGCCCCGTTGCCCCTGAAAATTTAAAAAGCGCTAAGGGTATTGAAGTGGGGCATATATTTTATTTTGGTAAAAAATATTCTGAAAGTATGGGTGCAAAAATTACGGGGCCTGATGGTAACGAAGTTAATGTTGAAATGGGATCTTATGGTATTGGCGTCTCCCGTCTGGTTGGAGCCCTTATTGAAGCTAATCATGACGAAAACGGTATTGTTTGGCCGGAGGAAGTTGCACCCTATAAAGTAGGGATTATTAATTTACGGTTTAAGGATGAAAACTGCAGTGCAGCATGCGATACTCTCTATAGGAAGTTATTGGATCGCGGTGTCGAAGTTCTTTATGATGACCGCGATGCTGGCGCTGGCACTAAATTTGCCGATATGGACCTTATTGGCCTACCGTGGCAAATTATAATTGGTCCCAAAGGACTTGATAGGGGGGCGTATGAACTTAAAAATAGACGTACTGGCGAGCGGACGGAGCACTCAGAAGAAGAAATACTTGAAAAATTAGGATAAGATATGTTTAGGCAATATGAATGGAAAGTAGCACTTAAATATTTAAGTGTGAGAGGGCATGATGGTTTTGTTACTGTAATCGCGCTTTTTTCACTTTTTGGAATATTTATTGGTGTAACTGCCTTAATCGTTACAATGTCAGTGATGGGGGGATTTAGAGAGGAGCTCCTTAGTAAAGTTATTGGCTTTAATGGACATATGCTTTATCAGCCTTTTGGCGGGAAAATGGAAAATTATGATACCGCTGTTTCTAATCTTTCCACTGTTGAAAATGTGGTGCAGGTTAACCCCATTCTAGAAGGCCAAGCCATGGCCATGATGGGAGAGTATGGGACATTTGCCCTTGTTAGAGGTATTAGAGCTAACGATATCCGTTCACAGGATCTAATAGCCTCTAATATTATATTAGGAGATCTTGATCAGTTTGGTGAGGGCAATAGTGACATTGTCATTGGCCAAAGATTAGCCGAAAAATATAACTTGGAAATAGGAAGTAATGTAACCTTAATGTCACCAAAAGGGCGTGTAACCGCTTTTGGTACCGTGCCTCGTATTCAGCAGTTCGATATTATAGCTATTTTTGAGGTTGGTGAATATAATTACGACTCTAACTATTTCTTTATTCCTCTTGACCAGGCTCAAGTCTATTTTCAGTATGGAAAGCAGGTTGGTGGTCTTGAAGTTACCCTAGAGCACGCAGATCTGGTTAGTCAGACATACGCGCCACTTTCGCAGCGAATTGCTGATTTAGGTCTGGCGGGTCGGCTCCTTGATTGGCAGCAGTTAAATCGTTCATTCTTCAACGCGCTTCAGATAGAACGAAATGCTATGTTTATTATATTATCACTTATTATTTTGGTTGCAGTGTTCAATGTTATATCAACTATGATTATGTTGGTTAAAAGCAAGACTAGGGATATTGCTGTTCTTAGAACTATGGGTGCTTCGCGATCCTCTATAACGCGGATATTCTTTATTATTGGGTCTAGTATAGGTTTTTTTGGAACTTTTTTGGGCGTCTTAGGTGGGATATATATTGCTAATCACCTGAAGTGGGTTGCCAACTTCATTGAAAATATCACAGGGGCCACAGTTTGGGATGCTGAAACGAGATTTATATCTGAGATACCCTCAAAAGTAGATAATTCTGAAGTAATAGCGGTAACTGTTGTAGCATTAGTATTATCGTTGATTGCTACAATATTCCCGGCGCTAAGGGCTGCTAATACCGACCCTGTGAAGGCTCTGCAATATGAGTAACATTATCGAGTTGAGTGATGTTTATAAAAGTTTTGATCAAGGCGTTTATCATCTGGAAATTTTAAAAGGAATAAATTTAAAGATTGGTAGTGCTGAGGTAGTGGCGCTTGTTGGCCCCTCTGGCGCTGGTAAGTCAACCCTACTTCATATTATGGGGCTTCTTGATAGTTCTGACAGCGGAGATGTTATTATATCTGGTGCTTCTGCCAGTGGTCTCAGTGATATAAAAAGAACAAAAATTAGGCGCAGTAAGATTGGGTTTGTTTATCAATTTCACAACCTTTTACCAGAATTTAATGCGCTTGATAATGTTGTTATGCCTCAGCTTATCGCTGGGATTTCTCAAGAAAAAGCCGAGAAGCGTGCTAAAGTACTTCTTAATAAAATGATGCTTGGAAGTCGTATTAATCATCGCCCATCTGAACTTTCAGGTGGCGAGAAACAACGAGTTGCAATTGCAAGAGCACTGGCTAATCGGCCGCGTTTGGTTCTAGCTGATGAACCGACGGGTAATCTTGATGAAAAAACTGGAAACGGGGTAATGGATATGTTGTTGGAGCTATCTAACGATGAAGGAATATCTGCTCTCGTGGCAACACATAATATTAAGCTGGCAGCCCGAATGGATAGAACCATAACATTGAAAGATGGTGTTTTAACTAAGGCAGTCTAACTCAATCATTTTATATAAATAGTTTATCGGGAGTTATAATAATGTTGGATATTGGAGCGTTGAACTATCTAGCAATTTTATTAGCGGGTGGAGCTAAGTTTTTTGTTGGGGGCCTTTTGTTTTCAAAAATTATTTTTGATACACTTTGGCTTCAGGAATTAGGTATTTCGAATAAATCGTATGTTAGTTTTATAAATAAACTACTGGCTAGATTCGGCCTTTGTCTTCTAGTTTCTTTTTCATTTTCAGTGCTTTTGCAGATGTTAGCCCTTGACCTTAGGTCAAGTATTGCTGTTGCTGTTATTGTTGCTATTGGTATTACATCAGCACAACTTGGCCTTTCTTTCTCACATGATGGTAGGAACATTAAATTATTTTTAATTTACGCCATACAAAGTGTTGCTGAATTTGTTATTGTAGTATTAATATTATGTTTGATGTAGTGAAACAGAAATATAGTTAATGCCAAACGATAATAAATTTATCCACCTTCGATTGCATTCGGCCTACTCTTTGGCTGAGGGTGCGGTTCAAATAAAGGATTTAGCCAAGCACTGTATTGGTAATAATATGCCTGCGGTGGCTATTACAGATACGAATAACATGTTTGGTGCGATGGACGCATCCATTAATCTTCCGCTGAATGGTATTCAACCTATAATCGGCGTATCTCTTGCAATTCGTCATCAAAGTGTTGAAAATAATTTAAACCAAAAAGTTCCTGAGCCCGGTTTTATTGTATTGCTTGCTCAATCACAGCTGGGATATGAAAATCTTATGGTCTTAGTTAGTAAAGCCCATTTGGGTTCAGATAGATCCGAAGTTCCGCAAATTGCTCTTGAGGACTTTGAGGACTATAATCAGGGTATTATTTGTCTGACTGGTGGCGTAAATGGTCCGGTTGGCAAGCACCTTCAGGATGGAGAGTTTGAGAAAGCTGAAAAATGCTTGAAATATTTTAAGAGCCTTTTTGATAATAGGCTTTATATGGAACTAGCTCGCCACAGCCTGACATTGGAAGATAAACTTGAAACATTTTTTTTAGAGTTAGCTTATAAGAATGATATCCCGCTCGTGGCTACTAATCAGGTCTTTTTTGCAAAGCGTAAGATGTATGAAGCTCATGACGCTTTACTTTGCATTGCGGGTGGTAATTATATTGATCAGTCAGATCGTAGAAAAGAAACGCCCGAACATTATTTTAAGTCAGCTGCCGAAATGGTCGAGCTTTTTAAAGATATTCCTGAAGCAATTGATAATACAATAACGATTGCTAGGCGTTGTGCTTTTAAGGTCCCAACAATTGAACCTATTTTGCCTAATTTTACTATAAATGAAAATATGGATGAGGCTGAAAGCTTAAAGAAACTTGCAAAAGAAGGACTTGATTATAGATTGTTGCGCAATGTATTTGATGGTGAGAATGATGATAAATTAAGTCTACCTTATTTCGAGAGACTTGAATATGAACTTGGCATTATTAATAAAATGGGTTTTCCTGGTTATTTTCTTATTGTTGCTGACTTTATTCAGTGGTCAAAGGACCACGATATTCCAGTGGGACCTGGCCGGGGATCAGGTGCTGGTTCTGTTGTAGCTTGGGCTTTAAAAATTACTGACCTTGATCCTTTAAAGTTCGGGCTCTTGTTTGAGCGCTTTCTTAATCCTGAACGGGTATCTATGCCTGATTTTGATATCGACTTTTGCCAGGATAAACGCGAGCTGGTTATTAAGTATGTTCAGGATAAATATGGTCACGACCAGGTTGCCCAAATTATCACTTTTGGTAAACTCCAAGCTCGTGCTGTAGTTCGCGATGTAGGGCGTGTTATGCAAATGCCTTATCTGCAGGTAGACAGATTATCAAAGTTAATCCCAAGTAATCCGGCTAATCCAATGACCCTCAGCGAGGCTATAGAAAGCGAGAAAAAAATACGTGAAGAGATACGTAATGATCCAAAGACTTCCCGGTTAATTGAAATAGCGCTGCAGCTTGAGGGGCTTTTCCGCCACGCATCTACCCATGCGGCAGGGGTTGTTATAGGTGACAGACCGCTTGATCAATTGGTGCCCCTTTATCGGGATCCTCGCTCTGATATGCCTGTTACTCAATATAATATGAAATATGTTGAGCAAGCGGGACTAGTTAAGTTTGACTTTCTTGGTCTGAAAACGCTGACTGTCCTTAAAAAGGCAGTTGAATATATTGCTAGGCGTAACGTTGAAATCGATATTGCCAATGTTCCCCTGGATGATAAAGCGTCATTTGACTTGATGTGCAGTGGAAATACGGTAGGTGTGTTTCAACTTGAAAGTTCGGGAATGCAAAACGTTCTTATGAACCTTAAGCCTGACATGTTTGAAGATATTATTGCTGTAGTTGCTCTTTATCGTCCCGGCCCAATGGATAATATACCGCGTTATATTTCTTGCAAACATGGGGAAGAGGATCCGGATTATCTTCATCCATTGATTGAGGAAATTCTTAAAGAAACCTATGGGGTGATTATTTATCAGGAACAAGTGATGCAGATTGCTCAGGTGCTTGCTGATTACACTCTTGGTGATGCTGACCTTCTTAGGCGAGCTATGGGTAAAAAAATCCCTGCAGAAATGGATAAACAGCGGGCACGCTTCCAGGATGGGGCTAGCGCAAAAGGAGTTGATATAAAGCAAGCGGCTGGAATTTTTGATCAAGTGGCAAAATTTGCTGGTTACGGTTTCAATAAAAGTCATGCCGCTGCCTATGCCTTAATTTCTTATCACACAGCATTTCTCAAAGCTAACTATACCGTTGAGTTTATGGCGGCTATAATGACACTTGATCTAACCAATACGGATAAGCTTCATATTTTTAAACAGGAATTAGTTAACTTAAACGTTTTAGTTCTTCCTCCTGATATCAATAAATCTCAGGTCGAGTTTTCAGCGGAAGTCATTGAAGGTGAAAAGGATGAAGATGCTATTGGTGGAATTCTTAGCGATGGGTGCATGCGCGGAGTCAGATACGGTCTTGCGGGCCTAAAAAATGTTGGTATTTCAGCCATGGAAGGTTTAATCGAAGAGCGGGATAAGAATGGTCCATTTAAGGATCTTCAGGATTTTTGTGGGAGGGTTGATACCCAGCAAATTAATAAACGAGCCCTTGAAAACCTTATCAAGGCAGGTGCATTTGATAGTATCAATCCCAATCGTGCTCAGATTTATAGTATAGTTGAAATGATGCTTAGAGAAATGAGTTTAGCTACGCAAGAGCGAAATTCCAATCAGGTGAATTTATTTAGTGATCAGGTTGAGAAACAATCAATTGTCCTTCCTGAATTAAAAGATTGGGACCTCCTTGAAAAACTTAAAGGTGAACAGGAAGCCGTTGGGTTTTATCTTTCCGCACACCCTCTAGATGCCTATACTAGCGTTTTAGCTCGTCAAAAAGTAGTCCCGAGTACTGAACTTGGAGACCGTGCAGCTGGCAAAGGCGGGTTTATAAAAATTGCAGGAACGATACAGGGTATCCGGCGTATGAAATCAAAGAGGGGGAACCCTTACGCCTTTTTAAGTCTTTCTGATAGTTGGGGTGCCTATGAAGTAACTTTATTTAAAGAAATTATTGAAGCCCAGGATGCTGCCCTTGTTAATGGAAATTCAGTAATCATAAGCGCCGAAGTAAAGCGCGGCGATGATGGGTCGTTGCGTATAACTGGCCAAGGCCTAGAAACCATAAGTAATGTGGCTATGCGAACAGGCACTGGACTAGATGTTTACCTTAAGGATGCTAGTAATATTGATGCTATCAAAGATATCCTTAAAAACTATAAAAATGGCCGTGGTCTAGTAACTTTTAAAATTAATATTGTTCATGCTGATTTTCCAGAATGTGATGTTGATGTAGAGTTAGCAGAGCGTTACAATATTTCTCCATCGATCAGAAATGCCATTGCCTCGTTAACTGGCGTTTTAGAGGCTAAGGAAATTTGATGACTAATAACTTAGGACTTATTGATTCCGCTTCAGTCCTTATAGTCCGGGATAATGATCGGACTGATACACTTGAAACACTTATGGTAAAGCGTCATCCTGATATCGATTTCGCTGGAGGTGCGTATGTTTTTCCTGGAGGTAAAGCTGATGTTTCTGATATTGAACTTTCGCAGCATGTACCGTCATTTCCAATTGGTTATTCTGAATTAACGTACACAGCCTATCGTGAAGTTTTAGAAGAATCGGGATTACTTCTTGGTCGCGGTAATAACATTTCCTTTTTTAGAAATGCTTTGGTAAAAGGTGAAATTTCATTTGCAGAATTTTTAATTAAAGCTGATGTTACTTTAAACGTTAAGGATTTAGTTCCTTTTGCACGTTGGATAACACCAAGGACTTATACGAAGCGGTTTGACACACGGTTTTATCTCGCCCGGGCGCCCAAGGGTCAATATGCGCTCCCTGATAGGCATGAAGTTACTGAAGCAATTTGGGTTGAACCTACTGAATTTATTGATAAAAATATTAATGAAATGATGTTTCCTACATTGATGAACTTAAAACTATTAGCGGAGTCGGCTAATGTCGATGAGGCAATGAACCGTGCGCAATTACGTAAAATTATTACTATTGAGCCAAAAATAAAGAACGGAATTCGGACAATTGATCCTAGAGCTGGATACGGTGAGGTGAACCAGGAAAAAATACATCAGGGTTTTAAATTGTAAGGTAATTATTTTTTTAATTTTTTGTTAAGAAAATCCTTGATATCCATCGCCTGTACGTGTATCAACCGCTTACTTTCACATGCAGGTATTTGTTTATCCTCTAAATATAAGGATCGACACACCGGTGCTCCTAGGAGCTCAGAACCTGCAGAGGATTAACCGGATAAGGATATTTATTATGGCTATGCCTACATTTACTATGCGCGACCTTTTAGAAGCTGGCGTTCACTTTGGACATCAAAAACACCGTTGGAACCCTCGTATGGAGGATTACATCTTTGGTGTTAAAAATAAAGTTCACATTATTAACCTTTCTATCACTGTTCCTCTTCTTCACCGCGCACTAGAACAAGTTCGGGACGTAACTGCCGCTGGTGGACGCGTACTTTTTGTTGGTACCAAGCGTCAAGCCTCTGGACCAATTGCTGAGGCAGCAAAACGCTGCGGCCAGTATTATGTAAATCACCGCTGGTTGGGTGGCATGCTCACCAATTGGGAAACAATCTCAAAATCTATTAAGCGACTTAATATTCTCGATGAAAAACTTGCTAGTGATGTTTCGGGTCTTACAAAAAAAGAGACCTTACAAATGACACGTGAGAGGGATAAGCTAGAGCGATCTTTAGGTGGAATTAAAGAAATGGGTGGTATTCCAAGCGCTATTTTTGTTGTGGATACAAATAAAGAAGAGCTCGCTATCGCCGAAGGTAAAAAACTTGGTATTCCAGTGATTGCTGTACTAGATACAAATTGTGACCCAGAAAATATTGATTTTCCTATCCCAGGCAATGACGATGCTACCCGTGCAATTGATCTATACTGTAACTTAGTAGCTGATGCAGTACTTGATGGAATTCAGCAGGAGCTTTCATCAGCGGGTGTTGATATTGGTGCTATGGAGCCTATAGTTGAAGAAATTCCAGCAGTCGAAGAAGTAGCAGTGGAAGTTATTTCAAAAAAAGCTGATGAAGTTGCGGTGGAAGTTATTTTGGCTAAAGCTTCGGCTAAAAAAAGTTCTCCTTTAAAGCCCGTTGCTAAAAACGAAGAAGCTAAAGAAAAATCTTAATAATATTTTTAAAACAAGGATAGAATAATGGCTCAAATTACTGCCGCTCTTGTTAAAGAACTGCGCGATAAGTCTGGTGCAGGTATGATGGATTGTAAAAAAGCTTTAAGTGAAAACGATGGTAACATTGAAATTTCAATGGACTGGCTCCGTCAAAAAGGTATCGCGAAAGCTGAAAAAAAATCAGGTCGTGTAGCTGCTGAAGGTCTTGTCGCCATTGCATCTAATGGTACAGTTGGTGTCGCAGTAGAAGTAAATTCTGAAACCGATTTTGTTGCACGGAACGATTTATTTCAATCTCTTGTAAAAGGCGTTGCCTCTGTAGCACTTGAAAATGGTGGTGACTATGATGCAACACTTGTTGCACCTTATCCCGAAACCACACACAGCGTTGAAGCGGAAGTTACAAAATCTGTTGGGACAATTGGTGAAAACATGAACTTTCGTCGTTCAGTTGGTCTTGCGGTTACAAATGGTGTGGTTTCTACATACATCCACAATGCCGTTGCTCCTGGTCTTGGAAAACTAGCGGTTCTTGTTGCTCTCGAATCAGATGCTGACACTGCAATACTTGAAGCCCTTGGAAAGCAACTCGCTATGCATGTTGCTGCCACGAACCCTCAAGCCATGACAATTGATGAAATGTCAGATGAAACTATTGAACGTGAGAAAGCCATTCTTATTGAGCAGGCTCGCGAGAGTGGAAAGCCAGAAAATATTATTGAAAAAATGATTGTTGGTCGGATGAATAAGTTCTATCAGGAAGTTGTTTTCATTGAACAAACTTTTGTGATTGATGGTGAAACAAAGATTAAAAAAGTTATTGAAAATGCTGCAGAAGAAGTGGGCACAGATATTAAACTTACTGGTTATTATAGGCTTGAGCTTGGTGACGGAATTGTGAAAGAAGAAGATGACTTTGCCGCTGAAGTTGCAGCAATGAATAGCTAAACAGTATAATTACTTTATGGGCTTAAATAATGATTAGATTTAATCTATTCGTATTTGAGCCCTTATTGTATATAGTAATATTTATTGAGTATTTTTATTGCTATTGAGAATGATTATCATTAAGTAGTAAGTAGTAATTCTTAATTGCTAAGTATAGATAACTGCTTCAATTATGAGCAAAGGTTTAATTTCTTAAAAAGGATAATTTTATGACAGGCGAGCTTCAGTATAAACGGGTTTTATTAAAATTATCTGGTGAAGCTCTCATGGGTAATTTGGATTATGGTATTTCTCCAGATGTAGTAAAACGTGTTGCTGAAGAAATTAAAAGTGTTGTGGATATGGGTACGGAAGTTTGTTTGGTTATTGGTGCGGGCAATATATTCCGAGGGATGACTGGTGTTGCGAGTGGCTTCGATCGGACAAGCTCTGATCATATGGGAATGTTGGCTACTGTAATGAACAGCCTTGCTATGCAAAATGCCCTCGAACAACAAGGAGTTGATACCAGGGTTCAATCAGCTTTTCCTATAGCTTCAGTTTGTGAGCCATATATTCGTCGTAAAGCTATAAGGCATATGGAGAAGGGACGTGTCGTTGTTTTTGCTGCGGGGACTGGAAACCCATTTTTTACAACAGACAGTGCGGCAGCTTTAAGGGCTGCAGAGATGGGCTGTGATGCTGTTTTTAAAGGAACGCAGGTTGACGGAGTTTATGATAAGGATCCAAAACTTAATTCAGATGCCGTTAAGTATGAGACATTAACTTACATGGATGTCCTTAAAAATGATTTAAAGGTTATGGATGCATCTGCAATTTCATTAGCACGCGAAAATGATATTCCAATTTTAGTTTTTTCAATTCATAAGCATGGAAATTTTGCTAAAGTGTTGGTTGGTGAAGGTTCACACACTAAGATTTGTAATTGATATAATTTATAGTTAATGAAGATAAGAAAGTGGGAGGAATACAATGCCATCTGAACTGGACCTCAGTGACATCAAGCGTCGAATGAATGGTGCAATTGAAAATTTAAAAAGTGAGTTTAAAGGTCTGAGAACTGGCCGCGCTTCGGTTAATCTTCTTGACCCTGTTGTAGTAGACGCTTACGGAGCTCAGATGCCAATTAATCAAGTTGGTACTGTATCTACTCCGGAAGCTCGACTTATTAGCGTCCATATTTGGGATAAAGGCCTTGTTGCTTCTGTTGAAAAGGCTATTCGAAACTCTGGGATTGGGTTAAACCCAATTGTTGATGGGGACACATTACGTATTCCAATCCCTGAACTCAATGAAGAACGCCGTGTGGAACTTACTAAGTTAGCTAAAAATTATTCTGAACACTCAAAAATTGCTGTTAGAAATGTTCGCCGTGATGGCATGGAAACTATAAAAAGTTTAGAAAAGGGTGGTAACATTAGCCAGGATGAGCAAAAAATATTAGGAGATGATATACAAAAGCTTACTGATGATGCTGTAAAGTCAATTGATGAAATAACAACTTCTAAAGAAGAAGAAATCATGCAGGTATAATGGTATAATGTTGAGGGTAATGAAAAGTAATATACGATCCAAAACAGTAGATCAGAGTGAAAATAGCTTAAAACATATTGCTATTATCATGGATGGGAATGGCCGTTGGGCTAAATCTCGTCGTTTACCTAAACTTGCAGGTCACAAAAAGGGTGTTGATGTCGTTCGTGAAACTGTAAGACAATGCGTTGACCTTAATATAAAATACCTTACTCTTTACGCTTTTTCATCAGAGAACTGGAACAGACCAATTGATGAAGTAAATAGTTTGATGAATCTATTAAAAGTATATCTAACTAAAGAAATAGCAAAACTCCATAAAGAAAATATTAATATCAGTTTTATAGGTAGCCGTGAGCGACTTAGTAGAAGTATTATCTTACTTATTGAGGATGCCGAAAAAATAACAAAAAATAATAAAAAATTACAATTGATAGTTGCTCTTAATTATGGCGGACAAGAAGAGATTGTCTCTGCAGCAAGGGAAATTGCTAAAAAGGTTCAGTTAGGTATACTTGATGTTGAAAGTATCGATGATAAAGTTTTTTCTAATAATTTATATAAGAGTAATTGTCCAGAACCAGATCTTATAATACGTACAGGGGGCGAAAAACGCCTAAGTAATTTTATGCTATGGCAGGCAGCTTATTCAGAGCTCGTTTTTCAGGATATTCCTTGGCCTGAGTTTACAAAAGAAAATTTGCTTGGTGCCATAGATGAATATCATAAGAGAGATAGGCGATATGGCGTCAGATCATAATCATATTAAACGCCCTAAAGTTAATAATTTACTTGCTCGGTTATTATCCGCACTTATCATGTTGCCTATAGCTGTTTTTGCCATCTTAGCTGGTGGTACTCCGTATTTTATTTTTGTTATACTTATTACAACTCTAATAATATTTGAGTGGAATGGGATTACCGAAAAAAATTCTATTTCGCCACTCTTTGTTTTGCAAGCTCTTAGTATAGCTTTGCTATTAGTAGAAATTAATTGGGGTAGTCCATACTTAATGGTTTCATTTTGTAGTAGTTTGATAGCAATCTTTGCAATGGCATATTTGGTTAAAGCAAAAGTAATTTGGGCATTGGCAGGTTTCTTTTATGCTTTTGTTCCGTCTGCAGCAATTTTATTAATAGGTGAAAATGTTAGCGGGCAGATTGTGTTGTGGATGATGATGGTGATTTGGTCTATGGATACTGGTGCTTATTTTGTTGGAAAAAATATTGGGGGTCCTAAAATGTCACCAAGTATTAGTCCAAATAAAACCTGGTCAGGACTAATAGGAGGTACTATTACGGCAATGTTAGTTGGACCGCTATATGTCTATTTCTGGGGTGACCAAAGTTTACCAATATTTAATAATGCCTTAATTTTGATCATTTTTAGTGGTTTAGTTGCGATACTGGGCCAAATCGGTGACCTTATGGAATCTGCCCTTAAAAGAAAATTTGTGGTCAAGGATTCAGGGTTAATCATACCTGGTCATGGTGGTGTTATGGACCGGATGGACGGAATTTTATTTGTTGCGCCTGTTGTTCTTGGCATTTCTTATATATTATCTTTCTGAAAGATGGAAATTAAGTTGTTGAAATTAATATGAGTTTACCTGATATAGATCGCCTTAATTTGGTAACAGTAAAAAATAAAAAGAGTGTTACGATCCTCGGTTCAACAGGTTCAATCGGGTGCAACACGCTCGACCTTATTTCGCGAAATAGGGGTGATTATGACATTAAAGCATTAACTGCAAATAGAGATGTTGTAAAACTTGCGCAGCAAGCTAAGGAATTTAATGCAGATATGGCAGTCATTGCTGACATGACGCTTTATGGCGAATTAAAGTCAGCACTTTCTGGGACAACTATAATAGTTGCTGCGGGCGAAAAGGGGCTCAATGAGGCTGCTGATATGCCAGCTGAGTGGGTAATGTCATCAATAGTTGGTGCTGCCGGCCTTGAACCTACGCTTACTGCTATTCGCCGTGGCGCAACTATTGCACTAGCAAACAAAGAATGTCTTGTTTGTGCAGGTGATTTTATGATGGAACAGGTCAGGAAATATGATGCAACTTTACTGCCAGTAGATTCGGAACATAATGCTATATTTCAAATTTTTGACTTTAATCACCCTGAGAATGTAGAAAAAATAACCCTTACAGCATCAGGGGGACCATTCTGGAATATGGATAGTATTGATATGGCATCAATTACTCCTAGCCAAGCAGTAAAACACCCAAATTGGTCTATGGGTGCTAAAATCTCTGTTGATAGCGCCACATTAATGAATAAAGGATTAGAGCTCATAGAGGCTTACTATTTGTTTCCAGTTAAAAAAGATCAGCTCGATATAATCATTCACCCACAGTCAATTATTCATAGTACAGTTTCTTATATTGATGGCTCGGTAATAGCGCAGTTGGGTATGCCCGATATGAGGACCCCTATCTCATACGCGCTTGCTTGGCCAAACCGCATGAGTACTCCATCGAAGAAACTTAACTTATTAGAAATTGGAACTTTGGACTTTATTGCACCTAATAGGGAAAAATTTCCAGCATTAAATATAACTCGCGATGCATTGCTGTATGGTGAAAGTGCACCTACTATCCTCAACGCATCAAATGAAGTCGCTGTATACGCGTTCCTCGAGGGTAGAATAGGGTTCCAAGATATTGTTAAATTAGTAGAAAAAACTTTAGATAAAATAAATTTTAATAAAATGTCATGTTTGAGCGATGTTCATGAGGTGGACGAGAATGCGAGAAGAGTTTCTAATGAGCTTATAAAAGGAATAAAGAAATAAAATGGATGCTGGTCTATATTTTATACAAACAACTGCATCGTTTCTGGCTCTCTTGACAGTACTGGTGTTCGTCCATGAATGGGGACATTATATAATTGCACGGATAAATGGTGTGCGAGTGGAAATTTTTTCTATAGGATTTGGACCTGAAATTTGGGGTTTTAATGACAAAAATGGCACTCGCTGGAAGTTTAGTTGGATACCACTTGGCGGTTACGTTAAGTTTTTCGGTGATGGACCAGAGACTAATGCACTAAGTGGCTCCTTTACTTCCTTGAACACAAAAGATCGTAAGGAAGCATTTTACTATAAAAAACTTCACCAAAAGGCTGCTATTGTTGTTGCCGGTCCGGCGATTAATTTTCTTTTTGCTATTTTGATCTTTACGGGTCTTTATTTTGCTCACGGCCGCTTGGTTAATGCTCCTATCGTTGGATCTGTTGTGGATGACAGTGCCGCAGCTGGGGCTGGTATTTTGAGTGGTGATAGAATTGTTTCTGTAGATGGCAAAAAAATTGCTACTTTTAATGATATCAGTATTATAATGGCCTTCAAACTTGACGACTTTTCTGAACTGGTTGTTCTAAGAGGCACGAAGCTAATACCCTTAAAACTTGAGCTAGATATCGTTGATGAGCAAGATATTCTTGGTCAAAGCATACAAAGAAAAATGATAGGTATCAGGAATATTCCAGAAGAGATGGAGTTTGTGAAATATGGTTTAATAGGGTCTCTTTGGCAGGCGACTATTGAAACTAAAAATATTACAATTAGAAATCTGACGGGTTTAGGGCAGATGATTTTAGGTAAACGGTCTGTTAAAGAGTTAGGTGGTCCAATAACAATTGCTAGGGTAGCTGGCAAGACAGCTGAATACGGAATTACTTCTTTTCTTAGTTTTGCTGCACTTATTTCTATTGGTCTTGGAACGATTAATTTATTCCCGATCCCAGTGCTAGATGGTGGACATTTACTCTATTATGCTATAGAGGCTGTGAGGCGGAAAAAAATGAGTGAAGCAGCTCAGGAATTTGGCGCCAAGCTTGGTATTGTGTTAGTGTTAAGTCTGATGGTTTTCACAACCTTCGTCGACATTTCACGTCTCGGTTAGGCAAAGTTTTTTTTGATAGTTAGAGTAAGGTTTGATTTGTTGATATTGAAGAGATTTAAAAATACTTTAATTTGTTTGCTGTTTTTGATTGGACAGGCTGGCTTACCCTGGATTTCTTGGGCACAAACACAGCTGACTAGTGTTGAAGAAAATTTATCAAATATTATAATTTCTGACATAGAAATTAACGGAAGCCTTCGTATCGAGGAATCAACGATTGAGAGCTATCTCCTTATAAATACTGGCGATACCTATACCGAGCAACTGAGTGACGCAACTCTAAAAAGGCTTTATAATACAGGCCTTTTTTCAGACGTTGATGTTGGGCGTAGGGGAGAGACCCTTGTTATAACTGTTATAGAGAACCCAATTCTTAATAGAATTATTTTTGAAGGTAATAAGTATAAAGATGATCAAGACCTTTATGAAGAAGTTCAAATTCGGCCTCGTGGTGTTTTTTCACGCTCAAAGGTAAGGGCAGATGTAGGAAGAATTCTTGAAATATATCGTCGTGGTGGACGTTTTGCAGCTAATATTGAGCCAAAGGTAATTCAAAAGGATCAAAATAGAGTTGATTTGATTTTTGAGATTTCTGAGGGTGCTAAAAGTGTTATTGGAAAAATAAATTTTCTAGGAAATAAGGTTTATGATAATAGTATTTTGAGAACAAAAATTGTATCTCAAGAGAGCCGTTGGTGGAATTTTCTTGCGTCAGAAGACACCTATGATCCTGATCGTCTTAATTTTGATCAGCAAAAACTTCGTGATTTTTATCGTGAGCAGGGTTATGCCGACTTTAGGGTAACTTCAGCGGTGGCTGAACTTTCTCCCAATAAACAGTTCTTCCTTATAAATATTTCGGTTGAAGAAGGTCAGCTATATAGTTTTGGTAGTGTCTCAATTGAAAGCGAGATCGACGAGCTAAGTCCAGAACTGCTTACTCGTGCACTCTTTACAGTTGAGGGTGCTCAATATGATTCTTCCGCTATCGACAACACTGTCGACATGTTAACTGATGTAGCAGGGCTCAGAGGATACGCTTTCATTGATATTCGCCCTCAGGTAAAAAGAAACCGTGCTGATCGTACAGTGGATATTATTTATGTGATTAATGAAGCACCCAGAGTATATGTAGAAGAAATAAAGATTATTGATAATGTACGAACTCACGATAGAGTCCTTAGGCGTGAAATGCTAATGGTCGAAGGAGATGCTTTCAATACATTAAAAGTGAGACGCTCAGAAATTCGATTGGGGGCCCTGCAATTTTTTAAAGAAGTTGCAATTGAACAAATAGAGGGTACTACAGCTGATAAAACGATATTGGAAGTTACTGTGGAAGAGCAGCCGACCGGAGAACTTTCTGCTGGACTTGGGTATTCGAGCTATGAGGGCCTTATGATTAACTTTAGTATTGCAGAGAGAAATCTTCTTGGTAAAGGTCAGTATGCAAGAATTGGAGCTCAAATATCGAAACGGCGGAAGGAGATTGAATTAGGGTTTACGGAACCATACTTTCTTGATCGAAGAATGGCTGTCGGTGCAGATATTTTCTTACGTGACACTAATTTTGTGGAAAGTGGATTTAGGCAAAAATCATTAGGAACATCACTTCGGACGGCCTTTCCTATTACTGAATATATAGTTATGCAATTAAAATATAGCCTTACTCAAGATACCGTAGTTACTAGCTTTTTCTCAGATAGCCCTTATATTAAAGGTAGTTCTGGAGACTTTTTGACGTCTGCAATCGGTTATGGTTTATCTTATAACTCATTAGATAACCCTCAAAAACCGACGAGTGGGCAACTTATCAGCGTGAACCAAGAATTTGCAGGTGTTGGTGGCAATGAAAAATTTGTTAAAACTCTTGCAAAATATGACCTGTATATTCCTGTATTTAAAAACTGGGTATTTAATGTTGCTGCAGAAGTGGGGCATATTGAAGGAATAAATGGTAATGTAAGACTTAATAGGCGCTTTTTCATAGGTAATCCGCGTATGCGTGGCTTTAAAGAGGCTGGTCTTGGGCCAAGAGAGTGGAAACCGGGAAATACAAATATGTTTACGGGTTACTCTTTAGGGGGAAACACATTCTACAATGCTAAAGCTGAACTTTTTATTCCACTGGGTGGCGGCGCGAGGGATCTAGGGATCGAAGCGAGTGCGTATGTCGATGTGGGTGCACTATTTAACGTTGATGCAGAAGATAGTTTGACCTCGGATACAGGCGTGGTATATACAATGATCGGCAATACTAATAAGCCTAGAGTATCAGTTGGTATAGGTTTTTCTTGGGCATCACCATTTGGACCATTTAGAATTGATTTAGCCAAGGCGCTTAGAAGTCAGCCTAGTGATGAAACGGAATTTTTCCAATTTAATGTCGGGACGAGATTTTAAAAATGAATAAAATAACAAAAATAAATTTTTCTTTAGCTACTTTGGTAGCGTTACTTTCGATGATTTTTGTCAGTAATGTTGTATCAGCACAAGAAATACCACCTGCAAAGATTATCGTAATTGATAGTACATTGATTGGTACTAATGCAGCAGTAACAGCTGACCTTACCAGACAGGTCACACAAATACAGACCCAATTGCAAGCGGATTTAAAAATAAGAGAAGATTTATTAAGAGCGGAAAATGATGATCTAAAAACAAAGGTCAATATTATGCCTCAAGAGGCTTATAATCTTCTTCAGCAAGAATTTCAGGTTAAGGTTAACGAATACACTCAGGATGTTCAAATTCAAAACCGTCAAATTGAAATCATGATATCTAATGCATATGCAGAAATTGAGCGTGCTCTAATTCCAATTCGACTTAATATTTTGCAGCTTACTGGTGCAACTATGATGATGGATAAAAGCTTTGCCCTAGTGCAGGTGCCTGGTCTGGATGTTACGACCAGGGTAATTGAACAATTAGATATTGCCATGCCTTCTATCAATGTAGAACTACCGCCTGTGCCTGATGGGATTATAGCACAAGGGGCTGAACAGACTAATTAGTCTGAGAAAATTAGTAATTCAAAAAACCTGTCTCTTTATTGGGGCAGGTTTTTTAATTTATATTGATATTTTCATTAAAATTTGATCTACTTAAATCATAATAAATATTATTATAGATGGAAAAATAATGACCGGAACTGCTCAAAAAGTTGATGACATAGATATTAACAGGATTAAGGAATTAATACCGCATCGTTATCCCATGCTATTAGTTGATAAATTGCGCGATATTCACTTAGGTGAAAAGGCTATAGGTAT
>ENA-OSJC01000513-OSJC01000513.1-marine-metagenome-genome-assembly--contig:-NODE-513-length-37474-cov-5.607963_pt1 | contig 37474 bp, 29 predicted proteins | sample MGYA00237885_ERZ534234 | MGnify/ENA primary metagenome ERZ534234 (study PRJEB26413, sample SAMN06343907) | marine metagenome | isolation source: coastal waters | place: Atlantic Ocean: West Antarctic... | reverse complement strand
CGGTATATTTTTATACTTTGTAAACAACAGTTCTGGTTCGGGGAGCTTCACCGATTTCGAGATCGATTCTAATTGATATTCATAAATTTGCCTGACGCTCAAGCTTAAGGTACCTGTTGGAAACTTCGCATTTGGATTATATTTGGGAAAGACCGCATAAAGCTTCTTATCGGTTTCAATCGGACCCGTGATGCTGAATTCAAAAATCGTATTCGTACCCGTATCCGTTGAATTTCTGCTGCGCGATACGTTCAAAATATAACCGCTATACCACCCGTCCATGAGGAGCTCATCGCCAGACTGTCTTAGAAAATCTTCCCGAGCCTCTTCGTTGGGCTTCGCAATTATTTTCTTGTCCACCTCTTCCTCCAGCTTTGACACTAATTCAGCTTCTTTCTCAAGCGCGATCGCCAAATCATTCGCAGGCACTGCCAGATGCTTAGTGGGAACCAGGAGCTCACCATTCGACAGCACTGGGGCCCCGTTATCATTATCAATTGACTCCATGATTGTCTCCTTGGCACGCCAATGTCTTACCTTGCTGGATATACTCAGCCAGTTGATTGCGACTGTAGAGAATTTGCCGGCCACGCTTATAGCGCAGCAATAGAAGCGTGCCCCGATTGTGCAGACGCGTCATTGAGTTGGGCTTAAGACCTAATAAACGCGCTGCTTCTTTGCGTGTAATAAGGTCATCAAGAAAGTCTTTAGCGTTGATTTGCTTTGGTTCGTTGTAGGACATGGTTAGGTCTTCCTGGATTGAATGAGAATCCAGTATCAACCCACGGGATGGCGTCCACACTTACTGCGGCGAAAATAAATTTTTAGGAGGCAAGTTTGCGTCTATCTGAGCACAGAGATTTTGCTGGGGCGATATTGCCTATGGTGAGAGAGCTGCCGCCTTAGATCGGGGGCCTAGCTGTTTTCAGGGCAAATTATAGTGAGGGCTAGAATCTATCGGAAAATCGGGCGCAAATGCTGCGTGAAATGATAAAAGAGAGCGAATTTGGCCCTAATGTGGCCCTAAGTGTTTTATAGCAAAATCAGCTTAGTAAGAAAATCTATATAAATCAGTAGTTTAATGGTGCGCCCTAAAGGATTCGAACCTTTGACCGACGCCTTAGAAGGGCGTTGCTCTATCCAGCTGAGCTAAGGGCGCGCTGCTTAAACTTCTCATATCTACCGATTTCTTCAGAGCTCTATACCTGCCCTAGTTTCACCAAAGAATGCCGGTCGGCCCTGCATACACCCGCTGCCTAGCCTTTGATTCGCGGCCATCAGCGTGGAATATGCTTGTCACACAAATGAGCGGTGCTCGCCAGAGCATTATAAGGATTGCGGGCGAGTGGGTATACCCCCAGTAGGGCTACCTGCCCTGCCCCGTTCATGTGAACCAATCGGATCCTGGCTATCCGAAGACTCACTTTCGCATCCAGACCCCATCTGCACCAGACTCCGGTCGCTTATAGGGTGCTATCCGGTTTAGGATGGTCCCGTTATCAACCGAATCAATCCGTTTATGTGACAGGCTTCCAACAATGAGTGATACCGAATTTCTACGCTACCTAAAAGATAAAGATGCCATTGAAAAGCTAATTTTTGGCTACGCGACCGCACTCGACCAACGCAACTTACACTTACTAATCTCAATGGCAACCGATAATTTACACTTTAATTATGGCGGTGCTGTTGAGGGCGACACACCCGACGCATGGGTCGCTATGATCCAATCAAATCTCGGCGGTTGCGGCCCAAGCCAACATTTATTCAGCAATGTCAGAATCAGCACGGATTACTCGACGAGTATTGACAGCGCTAACGTCGAATTCTATGGGCGCGTAATGCATGCCGGAAAGGCAGAGGAACGAGAGATTTTGTTCGACTTTTGGGGTGAGTACCAATGCAAACTACTAAGGGTTGCAGCTGACACGCATCAAGGATGGCGCTTTTGTGACGTTAACCAGAGGCCCTTCCACTTCACCGGCGATATGAAAATTTTAAAAAGTGAATAGCCAACAGATGAGTTTCACCAGGGTGAACATTCGCCTTCCCTGTTTAAAAACGACCAAGTGGGCAAGAAAATTCTTTTTTAAACGTTAAGATCGCGCACTCCCTCTTACTAAGCCTTTCCACCCCTACCCTGCCAAGCTCCAACCAAGTGCCGTTTGGCTTACTAATTACGTGCCTGACTTCGAGTCAGCGTACCGGATGACGTTTTACTCTTAGCGTGGCAGGGCAATATGGTTTGAACAGCTGTTCCAGTTTTTCGTGATGCGCTCCCGTTAGCCGCTGATACTGCTGTCGTAAACGCTCACGCCAATAGGCTTTCAGCTTGCCGCTAAAGTAAGAAATATCAGATTTATAAACGGTAGAGCGTGGCTTCATCGTATTACCCTGAACGGGTCGTGATTCTTATCAAAAAACAGCGGGTAATGGCTGCGTTACACGCTGCATCAAAAGCATAAGCTCGCAAACATAATGCAGTAAGACGCGGGAAACGCAAAGGTTCTATACAGAGCGACTAACGTAAAGCTATTATGCTGGGTGGCCGACAGTTCGATGGCTAGTCGGATGAAATCACTGCGACTGCCTTAAAGAGCCCACGGTGACCGGTTTCAGTAATGATGCTGGCATGCAGATAATGCAGATAATGGAATCAATATTTAGGGGGCTGTATGTGGAAATGGGTAGTCGGAATATTAGTCGTGGTAGTGGCAGGGTTAGGGTTTATCTATTTCAGTGTGGACAAGGACACGCGCAATCTTTTGACCAACTTACCGACAGATCGTAACGTACTTTTTTGGACCGTACCGCAGCGCGATGCTGCGTTTCGCTCTCTCGACTCGATAGCGGTGTTGGCCGAAGCTAATGTCATTGCGGCAGGGGGCACAGCTTTTCCGATGCCAATCGGTAAACCCATTAGCCTTCCTATGAGCGTCGAAACCTATATGCTCGAGCAACGAACCGCAGGACTAGTTATTATTCAGAACGGCAAACTGCGGCTGGAAAAATACGGGCTTGATTTTAATGCACAGGGGCAATGGACTAGCTTCTCTGTCGCCAAATCCTTCACCTCAACTTTGGTAGGTGCCGCGGTAAAAGACGGCTTTATCAACAGCATAGACGATAAGGTTTCCGACTATATTCCAGACTTAAAAGGGTCGGCCTACGATGATGTTTCGATCAGACAGCTGCTAACTATGACATCAGGCGTTAAGTGGAATGAAGATTATGAAGATAAAAACAGCGACGTGGCGCTATTCAATGAACATAAAGCAGAAGCGGGCGTTGATACAACCGTCAGCTATATGCGCACGCTTTCACGCGAGGCACCTGCAGGCAAAAAGTGGGTTTACAAGACCGGTGAGACCAATCTGATTGGGGTCTTAGTCAGTTCTGCTACCGGTAAGACGCTATCGGATTATCTTTCGGAAAAAATTTGGGCTCCCTTTGGCATGGAACAGAATGGAAGCTGGTTGCTGGGCTCGACGGGACATGAAATCAGTGGCTGCTGCATTCAGGCGTCAACCCGGGATTTTGCCCGTTTTGGCCAGTTCATGCTGAGGGGGGCGCAGATTGGCGGCGAAGCAGTAGTACCGGAGGGTTGGGTTGCGGCAGCCACGAGCAAGCAAGCCGATATCGGAGATCCCGGCAAGGGCTATGGTTATCAATGGTGGACGTACGATAATGGAAGCTATGCGGCTAGAGGTATATTCGGGCAAGGCATTTTTGTCGACCCAAACCGCAAGCTGATTATTGCTTCAAACAGCAATTGGCTCAGGGCTAAAGATGACGACACACTCGGTGCGCAGCGAGAAGCTTTCTATAAATCTGTGCAGGCGGCGGTTGATGCTGAAGCGAATTAACGATGCCGTATACAGTAACGGGTAACGCGCCTTAAGCGCCGGCACTGCGGTCTATGTCTGTTCATGGCGCACTGTGCAGGCGTTCAAAGTGAAACTTTGGATAACGCCCCAGCTTATAGCTCACCCGATAGCGTTCTCCACCGGCCAAGGGTAAAAGCTCATAGCATTTTAGTGGCAGTGTGATTTGCGACTCATAATCATTGAGCCAATACTGCCCGAATACACAGATGCGGGTGAACAGGGCCGCCTCGAATTGAGGGATGTCAGCCATCCGAGGAATGACGACTATAGTATGCGCAAGCTCAAGGCTTATGCCGTCTGAGCGGGCCTGAGCCTCCTGCAGCTGGCCGAAGGCTTGCTCAGGAAGCAACGTACAGACCGTCTCAAGCAGATGCCATCTAGCGCTCTTTTCCAGCTCAGTGCGCTTCTTATGTTGTGATCGATCAAACCGGTCTTTTTCGTACTCTAGATCCGCAAGGCACATGGCCACATCAATGCGCTGTGGGATGAATACCCCGGCGGGCCATAGCTGCGGCGCTAAATTGGCGGTGACCGCAAATTGTGGCTCCTGTTCAAGTGCTTTTTGCATTGTTTCAGCGATAACGAGGTGCAGCTTTCCTTTATGTTTATAGCTGCAGGCGTCAGCTTTAATCGTCTGGACGTCATGTGGACAAAGCCCGAATTGGGCTAGCAGCAGCCTTACGCTGTCCAATGAGGACTGATGAAAATCGAGCAGATTAAGTTTCAGTTCCCCGCAAGAAAATTGACTAAGCAGTGGTAGTAACAACGTTGCAAAGGGGCCGCAACCGGCATACAGAATCTCAAGTTGAGTACCAGGAAAGCGTATCTTCAGCGTGTTTATCGCAGCATAGACGCCCCGGATAAAAACTGCGCTGCGCTGATAATCCATCGCGCAGTGCGCCGCAGCCTGTGGATTTATGGCGACGCCATCATCCAATAGTGAGTCCTCCGCCCAGGCGTCAAAGCTGGCGTCAGGCCGGATATTGGTGATCTCACTGCATAACACAACAAAAGCGTCCAGAGCTTCGCGCAACTCTTCGGGTGAACAGGTCTCATCCAAAATAATGTCGCAGATCGTGTTCATATTCATAGTGGGAATCGGTCCTGTACAAGCGTTGCCAAATTTCAGCCTGTGCCGGCCCGATTAGGGCAAGCAGTGATGACAGTAAAAGAGCCGTTGTCAGTGCTTTTAGAGGTTTCTCGGGAGGTTCTGTGTCTGCAGTGCCTGTTACTGCGGCTGCCTGGTTATTTGGTGCGGCGCTACTCGGATTGCTGGGGATAGCCGGACGCCAGAAAACGTGATGGGAATTGACTGCCGGCATACGCGAGCACTTAGAGTCATTCACCTATTGGCTAGCCGACGAACCCCTATAAACACAAATATAAACACTGTGTAGGCCATAAAAAACGGAATGATAGCGCCCGCCCAACCCAGGCACAGCATCACACCCATAATCAGCAACTGAAAGCCTAGCCCAAATGAAGAGACAGCGGTCATCAGCCATTTTGGCATGTGCTCGCCAACGGGTGCGTTCTGGTCTAACCAAAATATAATTTTATCGAATCCGCCATACAAAATATAATAAGCGCCAAACAATTGATCAACGTGACGCTGCTGCTCTCCGGCCATGGCAATAGGCGACGTATGCTCGAACACACGACTGGTTTTATCGCCATTAACCTTATTTCGGAGAATAACATAGTAATAGTTATACAAAGTGCCTTGCAGCTGCATACCGAAAAAAGCCATCAACATTAAAACCAACGACACTTCTGTTATATACCAAATGCTAAGTAAGAAGAAAAAGTTAAGGATGATATCGGCAACCGAATCTAAATAACGGCCGGTGTAAGACGGCGTTTTTTTCACTCTCGCTAACTCACCATCAGCAGCATCTAAAATGGATTTTACAATTAGAAAAAAAAACGCCGCCCAGTATTGATGGTTAATAATGCAGGCAATTGCAATGACACCGGCGACAATAAACATCAAGGTGACATCTATTGGTGTGGTGTTGGTATTTTTAAGCGCATTAGCGATTTGGCGGGCAATCGGCCTGCCGTAATCAGAAAGGTCTAAAAATCGATGTTCGGTAGGTAGTTTAGACATTTTAGTTTATGTATATCCTGCAAACAACGTGTTGCTTTCAACTCTGTGAAGGATAAACAATCAGCGACGGCACAGTTTACTCAGTCTCATCCGTGGCGATTACCGACCGTCCAAGGCCTGATGCGGCTTTTTCTTAATGCTCCTGTGTTTTTTAGGTTGCATCATTACACGCACGGCGCAGTATGACCGTTACAGGAAAAAATACAATCGAATATGACCCTGTAAATAAGACATCTGTCCTTTCGAAAGATTCAAAACTAGCTTTAATTACACCAATATTGCTTTATTTGACCCAGTCATCCGCGATTAAAAGAGCCGCCAACTCTGCTTCTACTGGGACAGGACAATGTGCTGGACGCCTAGTATGACAATTGACTACTATCACAGGCTTTGATGAATAGGCGGCAATACGGTCACAACTGCAATACTAGCGATCTCTTTCAACTTGGGCTGCTACATACGCATTAATAAAAGGATAGTCAGGTTTACCATTCGGTCCACGCTGAAGCGATTTAATCGCAAAAATTTTTCGCGGCACCTTGTAATCTGCTAGCAGGTTACTGACGTACTTTTGGGTGCCGACCAAGTCCAAACTTTCCTCTGTCAGGTGTGGCCCTTCAACAACAGCGGCAACTATATTGCCGAAGCGCACGTCAGGCACACCGACGACAAGTGCGTCTGTAATATCGGGGTGGCCAATCAGCGCTCGCTCAATCTCTACGGTATAGACCTTCTCTCCGCCGGTATTGATCACGGTACTGTCACGGCCCAGTAGAATGAGCATGCCGTCTTCACGCACCGAACAGCGGTCACCGGTCTTTACATAACGAATACCCGCTATTTCCAAGAAAGTTGCAGCACTTTTTTCAGGTTCCTTATAATACCCTATCGGGCTGTAGCCCCCAGAATAGGCGATGCCAATGACGCCACTGCCTGGCTCTACAAGGTTTAGATCATCGTCAAAAACTCTAGTGGTTGCCATCGGCTTGAACACGCCTGCCTCAGGAGTAGATACCGCGAAGCCAGATGCCTCAGATGAGCCGAGGGTGTCAAACAAAATTAGATTGGGTTGGTGGCGTAACAGGCCGGTTCTATTTTCTTCACTGAGCGATGCCCCTGTAGAAACCATTAATACTAATGGGGCCAAGGATTTTTCCTGAATTCGACGATCAAGAGCCTCCAACAAAGGAATGGCAAACGCGTCGCCTACCAGCGCCAAACCACTCACCTGATAGCGCTTGATCAGGTCCAGAACCAGGTCGGGGTTAAACTTTATACCAGGCATCGTTAATACCGGAGTACCCTGCGCCAACATCAGAATCGCCATCAAACTGGCCGCCCCATGCATAAGCGGACTGAGCGGCATAAAAGGCTTCGGTACCGGCAGTTTGAGCACATTGCCAATATGCTCCTCAATCGTTGCCGGATGTTCTTGCAGCTTCAGAGCAAGCATCGCACTGCCAGTGGATATTTTTTGTTTGCGCCAGATATCCTCGTGCCGCCATTGAGTACCTTTGGGTAGGCCAGTGGTGCCTCCTGTAGCGAGCACAATGAGATCGTCGCTGGAGGTACTACGCTGAAAGTGCCTAGCGTCGTAATCGTAAAGGTCTGTTAGCGTTTGAGCAAAACTATTGACCGCTGGTGACTGCCCTACCTCTACAAAACCCAAGGTTCCGTTGAGCCGATCTTTGATCGCGGCGACGCGACCAGAAAACTCAGCATCGTAAACCAGCACGCGAATATCAAGTCCATTACACAGATCAACCAACTCCTGATCGAGATAGCGATAATTGACATTGACATGAGCCATGCCTGCCAACCCAGCTGCTGTAAAAGCTTCCATATAGGCATTTGAATTGCGCATGTAATGACCAACATGGGCGCCAGCAGACAATTCGAGTGATTGCAGCCAACTGGCAACACCGCTAGCGCGACGCACCAGTTCCTTATAAGTGACATTCTCGTCGCCATGAATCAATGCAGGTCGGTCACCGATCTCGCTGGCACCGATCTGGTAGATCGCTTCACTGATATTCCATGCCATCTATATTCTCATTTATCCAAGCTGGAAATAGATACGCTCGTCGTCCGGCGCGGTGACCTTAACCTTCCTCCCGGTGGGGTCCTGTGCCAACATCGCGAAGGCTGTTGCGTTATCGTCTTCGGCAGTGCGGGAAACAAAGCGTTCACCACTAATCGTCTCTCCAATAATCATTGCATGCGCGCCACCCTCTCGGTCGTGGCGCACGGTATAGGAGATGATAGACCCGCTTTTTGGATCGGCACACACCTTACAGGCCGGCAATACATCAACGCTGATGAGCGTTTCGGTGCTGCCCCAATCAATACTGCTGGGCTTGCGTGAATAAATTCCGCTGGCATGCTTGGACAACATGCCACCGTTCGCCGTCACCATGGCGAAACTATCCGGTTTTTTCCGCGCCTGCCAAACAGCTTCTGCAAGAGCATGCATGCTGTAGTTATTGCCGGGACCGCCAAAGTAAGGCAGCCCACCCGTTAGAGTAAGTGGACGGCTACCGTCAATTGGCAACCCTAGATGTAGCGCTACCGAGGTTACCGCGCAGGGAAAACAACTGTAAATATCGATCAGGTCAATATCGGCGATGGTGATACCCGCGGTTGCCAGAGCTTTGTCGGCAACCATGCCGGCCATTGGTGAGGCCCCCGGATCGGGACGGCGTGTGACCTCTAACTCACAGCCTTCAGCGAGCCCGTGCAAGTAGATCCAGCGTTCTTCGGGAATGCCCAGCTGCTTTGCTTTGCCAATGCTACACATCAACAACGCGGCGCCCTGATTCACGCCGTCCTGAGCGATCATTCGTTTACTATAAAGATGGGTCATGGCCGGTGAAGCGAGTATTTCTTCAGCCGTTTGACTGCCAGCAAATTGGGCATAAGGATTGTCTGCGGCCACCGCACTAAAAGATTCCAACAGCCGCGCCATCACATATCGATGTTCTTCTATACTGCGCCCCGCTGTGTGACGCTGAGCCTGCTCGATCAAAGAGTAATAGTAAACGACATTGTTAAGCCCATTTTTAACCTCCTGCGAAGTTGCGGACGAGGTGCCAAATCCTCGGTCTTCTAGCGCCTCTTCAAAATGCTCGCTCCAGTCAAGTTCGCGTTTATTACGTTCCGCATGACGCTGATTCTTGATCGCTTCTGCGCCGGCAATCAGTACTACCGAACGTTCACCACGGGCGATAGCGTGAGCAAACTCAATCAAGCGCGACTGCGGCTGATTACCACCGGTCTCCGTATAAATGCGGTGGTCCGGGCTAGCGCCGATACACTTTGCAATAGACTCGGGTGGATTGTCACTGCGGCCGCATTTTCCGGCCCACAGACGCCCCATATCAGAGAACAGCTTAGTCACACAGATAGTGTCGATCGCCATTGCGATCAGCGCCGCACCACCGGTAGCTTCACAGTCCTTAATTGCATTCGCGGCGGCCTGCGATGCCAGTGCCATAGGCGATATGTCGTTCGCTTCTCTTTCAACCACCTGACCCGCTCCGACTAAAATCGGAGTGGAATCTCTCAATGACGCAGCAGACTGCCTCACAAGATAAGTTCGGCCATATCTCGCAACTGCTGCTTGTCTGTCGTGGCCACTAACATCGTTGTCACTTTCGAATCACGCCAGATTTGCAGGCGCTCTTTAATGCGATCCTTAGGACCAATCAGCGCTAAAGAATCCGCCAGTTCATCCGGAATGACCAGAGCCGCTTCATCGCGCTTGCCCTCAAGAAATAACTCTTGGATTCTATTAGCCTCTTCTTCATAGCCCATACGACAAAATAAGTCGTTATGAAAATTGGCAGTCTTAGCGCCCATGCCGCCGACATAGAAGCTGAGAAAGTACTTCACGGCCAGCAGGCCAGCAGCAATATCGTCGGTGATATTAACTGTGACCATCTGGTTAATCTCAAAATCAGGCCGCATATTCTTCAGCGATTGTTCGTAAACGCTTTCGTCATAAGGATTATAAAACAAGGGAATCCAGCCGTCCGCTATTTCCGTTGCAAGCGCGACATTTTTGGGACCTTCGGCACCCATAAAAATCGGAATCTTATTACGCAGCGGGTGTGTGATAGGTTTCAACGGTTTACCTAAACCTGTGCCGTCCGCACCGGGATAGGGAAGCGGGTAATGCGGTCCGTCGTTAGTCACCGGCCCCTCCCGCGCAAAGACCTGACGGATAATATCTATATATTCGCGGGTTCTTGCCAGTGGCTTGGGGAAGGGTCGACCATACCAACCTTCTACTACCTGCGGGCCAGATACTCCAAGTCCAAGTGAAAAGCGTCCTTCCGACAAAAAATCCAAGCTAAGGGCATGCATCGCACAGGACGTCGGAGTGCGTCCCGATAGCTGCACTACTGCAGTGCCCAATTTTATCTTTTTAGTTTGCGCACCGATCCAGCACAAAGGGGTGAAGGCGTCGTTGCCCCAAGCTTCGGCTGACCACACTGAGTCGTAACCTAAACGCTCCGCTTCCTGCGCCATTTCTACGAAATTAGGGTTCGGTGCTGCGCCCCAATAGCCCTGAGCAAGACCCAGTTTCAAATCTCCCATGCGACCTCCTATTTAATGTGAACTAATTGTTGATATTTCGAACTAGACCGATCTCCTGCAGGGCGATCGAGCCAGATAGCGTGTTTCTATCAGAGCTTGGTTTGTGACTTTATAGTCTTCTCAGTTTTCGAGCTATAAGGCGGCCGCATGCCCGCCAGACCCGCAACATCTATTTTTGCCTGCTTGTAGATCGCTTTTGCATGGCTAAACGTTTTGAACCCATCATAACCGTGATAAGCGCCCATACCGGCAGGGCCGACGCCGCCAAAAGGCAAGTCCTCTTGCATGATGTGCATAATGACATCGTTCAGGCATACACCTCCCGAGGTTGTGCGATCGAGTACATCGCGTTCCTCAGCACCGTCAGCGCCAAAATAATACAGTGCCAGTGGCCGAGGCTGGCTATTAACATAGCGAATAGTTTCGCCGAAATCTTTGTAGGTCTTAATGGCTAATAGCGGGCCAAAAATTTCCTCTTGCAGGATAAGCATATCGTCGGTGGCATTTTTAACCACCGTTGGCGCTATTTTTCGGGTTCCGTGTTGCTTGCTGAAGTCTTCACCCTCAGGTGCTAATGAAATCACGTCTCCACCTTTATCAGCCGCATCCGTCAGGTTGTTGTGAAGCCGTTGAAAATGGCGATCATTGATGACGGACGTGTACTCCGGGTTATTCAGCATCGTGGGGTACATGCCTGCTACCGATATCTTGATTTCGCGAATAACCTCATCGAGTTTTTCTTCGGGCACCATCAGATAATCCGGCGCCAGACAGATCTGACCCGCGTTCATAGTTTTACCTAACATGATGCGACTGATAGACGTTTTGATATCAGCACTACGACTAATCAGCACTGGTGACTTACCGCCTAATTCAAGCGTAACAGGCACCAAATTCTTAGCCGCTGCAGCCATGATGTGGCGGGCAATAGACGTCGCTCCAGTGAACAGGAGATGGTCAAAGGGTAAGCTGCTGAAGGCCGCGCCAACGTCTGGTCCGCCAGTAAAGATAGCGACTTCTTTTTCTTCCCAGGCATCTTTCACTAACTCGGCCATGACCTCCGATACCGCCGGCGTGAACTCAGAAGGCTTAATCATGCAGCGGTTGCCCGCCGCGAGAATGTCCGCAAGAGGCCCAAAGGTTAAGTTGACCGGAAAATTCCACGGGCTAATAACTCCCACGACACCAAGAGGCTGGTACTCGATCCGTGAACGACCGCCGAGTAGCCCTAGCGGAAACATGGTTTTACGTTTCTCCGGGCGCATCCAACCTCGGACTTGCTTGATAGCGCTTTTGAAAGGCCCAATACTGCCGGAGACGTCTGTCATCATGGACAGTTCACGCGGACGGCAGCTGAAGTCAGTATTTAGCGCTTCTACCAGCTTGTCTTGAAACTTGTGTATAGACGTCATACCGCGGCGCAATCGGTCGATGCGCACGTCAACGCTAACATGGCCCTCATTGAGGTAATCCTCGCGCTGAAGGTTAAGCGCCTTTATCAGACTTTCTGTTATCCGATCAGACGCAGTATTGGTATTGTGGGGAGCGTTCATGGAGTGTCCTCGCGTATTGTTACATTTCGCTGTATGACTGACCCTACCGAAGCTATGACACAAACTGTCCTTCTGCCATTGTCAGCTAGCCGGACAGTTTAATCTAATCAGCTCAACAAATGAAACCGCTGCCTCAAGTAGACGCCAATATCTGCCAAAGGGTATACTCGTTCCTTTGTTTATATAGAAGAAACATGCAAGTCATTACCGCTGCTGAGTCTATTGACCTCCTGCGCACCGTTGACACCATCACTCTCGGCTTCGGTCCGGTCTCGCCGATTCCGTTTATTGAGGCGTTGAGCAATCGCAATGATTGGCAGGAGCTAACGATTCGCTCGGGAATGCTGTCGGCCTACTACGGCGTATTATCTCATCCCAACGTTAAGTTACGATCATCCTTTTTCGGGCCGGTTGAGCGCGCTATGCAGTCTGCTGGCGCCGATGTGCAGTGCATACCCGGCGACCTGCGGCGACTGCCCCTCTTTGCCAAAAAGAATCCCAGTCGTGTGTTGGTATGTGCTGTCGCGCAACCCGATAGCGATGGTTATATCAGCCTGTCAATCAACGCCCTGCAATATGAAGACATTACCGCCTGCGGGCGAGACCCAGACCGATTACTTGTTTTAGTAAGCACACCAAAATTACCACGAACGACAGGCTACTTTCCAGATTATCCACATCGTATCCACGTCGACGATGTCGATTTTTTAATTGAAAGTGACTTTAGTCCTCCCATTGTAGACGATTTGCCTCCCAGCGAGTTAACGCAAGCGCTGGCTAAAAATGTCCAGCCCTTTATTCCCAACAGAGCGACACTGCAGACAGGCTTCGGCAGTATACCGGGTGCAGTGGTGAAAACGCTGGCACAAGGACCCAACGGTGATTACGGCATTCACAGCGAAATGCTTACCAACGGACTAATGCACTTGCATAAGGCTGGAAAGGTAAGCAACGAGCATAAAGGTATTTTTCAGGGAGTGTCGGTCTGCGTATTCGCATTAGGCAGCACAGAGCTTTTACACTGGCTGCATGAGAATGAGCAGGTGCGATTCATGCCTGCAAAGTGTATTAATTCACCTTCCATTATTGCCGACAACATGAATATGCGCTCGATCAACGGGGCACTGATGCTGGATCTTGCAGGACAAGTCGTCGCCGATACCATTGACGGACGCCAGTACTCAGGTATCGGCGGCCATGAGGATTTTACCTCCGGCGCCAGTCTAGAAGAAGACGACCGCTCGATTATATGTCTTCCCGCCACTCTCACATTAGAGGGGCAGCTCACATCGCGCATCACTGAGCAGTTCAGAGCAGGGGCTATTATTACAACACCGCGGCACCAACTTGATATTGTGGTCACTGAATTTGGCGCAGCTGAAGTAGCTGGTTTGACAACAAAAGAGCGTGCGCATGCACTGGCCAATATTGCCCACCCACAATTTCGGGATGCCCTGCACGAGTCTGCGGAACGCATAGGCTTTTTCTGACCACGCGCTACAGGTCAATAGGGCCGCTCATCCGTCGCACCCGGTACGTTTGCATGTTTTTCAAAACAGGTATGCTTTGTTAAACACACAGCAGCTTAATATTAAAAAGAGATTTACACAGCCGTGCAGTTAGCCTAGGTTCTATAGAGTCCTCATTAACGAATGTCTTGCGGGAATCAGATAACGTAACTATGGCTTATCGACATCTTCCCGCTTCAGCATCCTGTACCTACCTCGTCGCGACTGTCGTCAGCTTACTGCCGCTGGCGGGCTGCAGTAGCAGTAACGATAGCAGCACCTACCTTAGCAAAGCGAATGCCACTCCTGGCGAGGCAGTATCACTGGGCTTTCTCCTAGCGGAAGACGCTGCACTGATTAAAGCCTATGCGGCTTAGTCAGACATATCTAGTGACTAAGAGGCTGTCAGCACTTGACGCTGCCGAGGTTAAGCCGATAAAGCACCTTTTCTTGGCATCTTTCAAGTTTCTTTCGCAATCGTATATGCATGCGCTTTGCTGGGTGACAAAGACTATAAAGTTAATACCGCATTGTCCGCAGGAAGAAAGTCTATAAAAAAAGGAGGCACTACATGCACAATTTAAACAACAAGACGGCCTTGATAACAGGAGCGGGACAAAGCGTTGGCCTCGGTGTCGCCCAGCAGTTAGCCAACGCAGGGGCCCATGTAATGGTCAACGACATTGTGGTCGAGCGGGCTCAGGCCGTCGCCCGCGCACTCTGCGCTGACGGTAAAAGTGCGACGGCCCTGGCTTTCGACGTCACAGACGCGGACCAAGTGAAACATGCGTTGCAGGACACCGCAGTTGATATTTTGGTCAATAATGTTGGCAATGCCGGCTCGATGCCCATGGCGCAAACACGCTTTATCGACTTGTCATTAGAAACAATTACACAGGTTATTAACGCCAATCTGTACGGCGTCATTCACTGTACACAAGCCGTATTGCCGGGCATGTGCGAGCGCGGTTTTGGTCGCGTCATCTGCATTGGCTCTGAGGCTGGAAGACAGGGACTGAGTATTGGTGTTAGTCCCTACGGCGCAGCGAAGGCAGCGATAGCAAACCTGGTTAGACATGTCGCGCTTGAGGTTGCAGCCAACAATGTGACCTGCAATACGGTTTCTTTGGGATTGATGAACAATGTGCCAGCAGAATTTGCCAATGCCGTGCTATCGAGTATTCCGCTAGGTAGACTGGGAACGCCTGACGATGCGGCTTCGATGTGTCTCCTCCTCGCCTCAGACAGTGGCAGCTGGATAACTGGTCAAGAATTTGTTGTCAATGGTGGCAGCTCAGTGCGAGGTTAGCGTGAAATAATGGATAAATTACAGTCAGCCGAATATATTTTGACTACCACGCGTGCGGTGCGTAAACGCCTGGATTTAAATAAGCCTGTTGCGCGAGATGTGATAGAACAGTGCCTTGAAATAGCCCTTCAGGCACCTAATGGCTCGAACATGAACACATGGAAATGGATAATCGTAGACGACCGCGACAAGATTCGCAAAATTGCAAAAATATACGATCAGGCAATGAACGATTACATCACTATTTTGGGCGACGCAACAGGCGATAACTATATGGGCAGCCATATTCCTGGTGCAGAAAATATTTCGGAATCGGTAGATTACCTGCGCAAGCATTTAGCGGAAGTACCGGCAATAGCTTTCCCGTTATTAGCAGGCCGACTAGAAGGTGCCTCCGTATTTTATCAGGCCAGTCTGTGGGGGTCTATTTTGCAGTCGGTATGGAGCTTTTTCTTAGCGCTACGCACCAAAGGCATGGGCAGTGCATGGACAACTGCGCATCTATTTCGTGAGCAGGAAATTGCAGATTTACTGGACATTCCTGCAAACTATACGCAAGTCGGATTATTTCCTATCGCTTACACCCTCGGCACTGAATTTAAGAAAGGCTGGCGTAGTCCGGTCGAAGATGTCCTCAGCTGGAATACCTTTAAACAATAGCGACGACATCAATAACGATAAAAAGCATAGGTACGCATAAAATGATAACCATAGGACATAACGATGCCCGTTTATAGCGACCAGGAAAAGCACAGGCTGGATACCGTCAATCAACTGTTTGAAGGGCCCGCAGAATTCGATCGTTTAGCTATTTTTGATGAACAAGCGATATGGTGGAACGGGCTACCCCATATAGGCGATCCGCCGGGAGAGACAGAGCACAAGGGCATTGCTGCCATTGCCAGACTGATGGCAGGATCTCAGGATTCGTCAAACTTGGATCGCGGCGTAGACGCTTATGACCTAACACAAACGTCATTCGAGGATGTAATATTGCTCGCAGACAGCGATTATGTCGTGCGCCAGCACACTCAGCGCAGTAAAACACTCAGTGGGCGCGATTACTGTAATGTTTATTGTTTTGTGATCAAGTTCAATAGTGCTAATAAAATAACGTACATAACTGAGCACTGGAACACCTGGTATGCCAATAAATTTTTATTGGACAACTGGCAACTAGAACCCGCGCATCCTTCTGATGCCTAGTGATTGTTATGAAGCGGGGCTTTTCCTATCTCTTGTTTTGACGTCCTTGTACTGCGGCTCTTAAGGAGGCGCCAAGAAACGCACAAGGATCAATGCAATTTTTTAGATTATGGCGCAGACTAAATTAGCCATTGCTCCTATACCCAGATACCATTTTTTATACTCGGCGATCTCGTTGCCCACTCCAATATCCGAATAAAAGGGCGTATACCCTCGCACAGTGCGCTAAGTCGGGAGTGGGATGTGTTTTGTGGATGCGAAAGTGCGCGTCGTGCGCAACATCGTCAGATTCTACTTTTATAATATCAAGCACTCTCGAGTCGCTTATAGCTTAATTTATATTCGTTAAATCTTGGGTCGTCTCACGAAAATCTGCGGTAGTTTCCGCCACCAGATATAGAAATACAGCGTACGCTGCTACATTTTGGTCAAGAGCGTGGGGCGCGATTTTATCGAATGTGTCGTCGGCCGTATGGTGAAAATCAAAGTAATCCTGGCCATCTTGTAAAAGACTAACAATAGGCACGCCTGCCTCGCGCAGGTATTTCAGGTCTGGGCCACCTCTGGCAGTATTGTTACCCGATGCTATTCCCAACGGCTCTAACACCTTTGCGATCGCGGCCAGCTGCAGCACCTTCTGTTCATTGATACGGCTATCAAAACGCCAGATGTCGCCTGCTCCAAAGTCTGACTCGGTGGCGATAATGTGATCAGGCAGCTCGGCAGAATGCTCCAGCGCATAAGCCTTCGCACCCACAGTCCCCACCTCCTCAGCGCCAAAAAGAACCACCCGAATGGTGCGCCTCGGACCCTGAGGCAGCTGATCTATAATCAGTTTGGCAGCGCCCAGCACAACCCCAATGCCTGCGCCGTCGTCAACAGCACCGGTGCCCAGGTCCCACGAATCTAGATGCGCTCCCACCAGCACAATTTCCTGTGGCGCCTCGCGACCGACAATTTCGCCAATCACGTTGCCTGAGACTGCGCGCGGAAGCAGTTGTGGCGTGATGACTAGCTTCACCGTCACAGGCTTACCATATCCCAGCGCTCGGGTAAGCTGATCCGCATCCGGCGCCGCCAGCGCGGCGGTTGGTACACCGAGATCACCGCCAGTGTTGGCCTGCCGCATTTGACCAGCATGCGCAAAACGGTGACTGCTGGTGCCGACTGAACGAATCAGCGCTGCGACAGCACCCATTTTTTGCGACACATAGGCCGTCTCCCGCCGCTTTTGTACCGCAGAGCCATAGCCGGACCCGTCCCGGCTGCGCGCCATGACTTCATCAATAAATACAATTTTTCCTTCCACTTGCATACGCGGCGCTTGCTGTAGCGCTGAAAGTGAATTAAACACCACGACCTCAGCCTCTAAGCCCTGTTCCCCGGTACTGGAGCTGCCCCCCAGCGCCGCAATAGTCAAGGACTGCGGAAACGGTGACACGATCTCAGCAAGCTCAACACCACGCAACCATACCGGCACCTGAAATGGCTCCACATGGACATTCTGCAGCCCCAAGGCCTGAAGTTTCTCCACTGCCCAATACCGAGCACGGGCTTCGGCTTCTGTCCCCGCCAGCCTCGGGCCGACTTCTGTGGTCAAGGATCGAACCAGTTCGTACCCCTGATTACCCTGCCGTGCCAAATCCAGCAGCTGATGCGCTGTCGCAGTCATTGCTGGGGTTACAGTGGAAACGGGTGATTCGGCCTTCGCATGCAGTGAAGCCAAACCTACCGCCAAAACTGCCAGTAACACTTTCATCGACTCACCTTATGAAAACATAATACCCAAACCCAGATAGGCCGGGCTTAAGCATTAGGTATCAATCCGACCAATAAATTGACCACAATCGCGATGGATCTCTGTTTACTCAGCTCTTGCTGATCCCGCAACCGCAACCACATCTCACCAGACGCTATCGCATCTACAGCGTCGCGCTCTGCTTGCGGCAGCGTTTTCAGCTCGGGCAGCCAATCGTCGAGGTCTTTTCGCAGACCACGTTGGTAACGCTGGTAATTCTTATGCAGCAGTTCCCAACGCCAGCCATTCGCTTTAGCCGCGCAAATATCATTGGCATGAGTGTCATATCCTTCGGCACGATATTCAACTACGCGCTGAACACGCTCCTTAAGCGCTCCGCTGCGGTCTCCTCCTATAAAGAGCGCCTCCATACTCTTCCGGCTTTGCTCGTCCGCTGCCAGAAACAGGCTTTCCATGTCGAGGAAATGGCGAAAAAAAGACCGAATACCAATGCCAGCGCGATCCGATATTTGTTGCGCTGTAGGCACCAAAATGCCCTCCGCTACCATGGACCGTGCGGCATCGATGATGGCCTGTCGAGTGCGTTGAGTGCGCTGGCGCCGGCCATCAGATTCGGATGCTACGTCAACGTTTTTACTGTTCTGTAAAAGGTTGCTCACCATTATGACCACCGGCAAATAAGAGACTGAGGTTAGCACATCTGCTTGCCGCACCAAACCGCTAATGGCAGTATGTGTGTCATAGAAAACATTAAGGAATGCCCAGTGGAATATATCGTCATTAACACTATTGCCATCCTCACGTTCGACGATGGCAAAACGAACGCAGTCGGAGGTCTATGCCCCTGAACAGGCTGTGACAGCAGGGTTTATCGACGAGACGGTGGCGGTTATCTTGTTTTGGCATGTCGTGCGATCACGATCTTCCCACTACCCCTCTCGAAAATTATTCTTCAATAATTTGCCAGCAAAATTTAGCGGTCGACACTCAAAAAGCTCAATTTTACTGAGCCATTTGTACTTGGCCAGAATCAGAGTTCCACGCTGGAAGCGGCCGATGCAGCGCTTAAGACGGTTTCTGAAAACTCGAACTCGTGTCTTGCCGCTGGCTCATAAACCGATCTAGCTCATAGCCTGTTACCTTTATAGGCCTATGAGGTGAACTTTTAATACCTGCCCTGCAGAAGCGCCACTGGGCAAAGAGTTGAAACCCTTCGTGTGATCCCTCCTAGCGCTATCTGACCAGTTGTACAAAGTACGCAGCGTTTCATATAGTGTCTGTAATATAATGCGGCCAAACATCGGTAAGCGATAGATTATGTCAAAACGACAGCAATCGGCACTCCAGGAAACATTTTTCGACATCATTTTTGGGACAGAGACGCCTGCCGGAAAATGGTTTGATATCGTGTTGATCATTGTCATCATCGCCAGTGTCGCGGTGATCATGTTGGATTCAGTCGGAACGTCCGACGCACCGTATGGCAGTCTCTACCTAAGGCTGGAATGGGTTTTCACGTTACTGTTCACTGTGGAATATCTGATCAGGATTTGGTGCGCGCCAAATCGCAAAGGTTATGTCTTCAGCGTTTACGGTGTCATCGATTTACTGTCACTGTTGCCCACTTATCTCTCCTTGTTGGTACCACAAACGGCACCGCTCCTGATTATCCGAGTATTGCGTATTCTGCGTATTTTCCGCGTACTCCGGCTGTTTGCATTGCTACAGGAGGCCAATTTCCTAGCAGCGGCCCTGCGGCGCTCAGCACGTAAGGTCTTTGTCTTTTTTGCGCTTATGATAATGATAACGACCATTTTTGGCTGCCTGATGTATGTTGCCGAAGGCGGGCAAAACGGGTTCGATAACATTCCGGTGAGCATTTACTGGGCCATCGTGACGATCACCACAGTAGGTTATGGTGACGTGGTGCCGCACTCAAGCATCGGGCGAGCGATTTCTGCTGTTGGCATGCTGATTGGCTATGCCGTAATCGCAGTTCCCACCGGCATCATCACCGCCGAACTGACGGTGAGCCAAAGAGCCCAAAGCGAAAAACAAGCGCGAGAAGCGCGGAATTGCAGTAACTGTGCGGCTGTCGAACAGGACCCAGAGGCTCACTACTGCCGCGCCTGCGGCACTCCCCTGCCTGAGCCTGACCATGGCCCAGCATAGATGCCCGAACACAATACGGGGCCTGTTAACTATATTGGTAATAAAATGGCGATTAATGGTGTGACAACACGCTTTAAGTCGAATATGCTCCCGTCAGCAAAGAACGGTAACTAGGAATAGTTATCTTGGCAATTTGAATTGCAAGGCACTAAACATGATCTATCTTCAAAAAATTACGTCAGCTGTTGCTGTGTTTATGGCGTTATGCCTTTACCTTCCGACCGTCGCGCTCGCTGACGGTGTGTTAGAGGAAGTGGTGGTAACCGCTCAAAAACGGACACAAAATCTTCAGGATGTCCCCGTTGCAGTATCCGCCTTCACCGGCGAGCAGCTGCGCGCGGCGGGTGTTCGCGACATGTTCGAACTGGCATCGATCGCACCTAGCCTTCGGGTCACGCAATCGCAAAGCTCGTCCAACACGTCCTTCGGTATTCGGGGAATTTTCACCAGCACACAAAACTTTGGTTTAGAGTCCTCAGTAGGCCTCTATGTCGACGGCATCTACCGGTCGCGACAGGGTTCAATGATCAATAATATGATCGATATCGCTTCCGTTGAGGTATTGCGCGGACCGCAGGGCACTCTCTTTGGGCGAAATACGCCCGCCGGAGCGGTTTTGCTGGATACAGTGGCACCTGATTTTGAGGGTTCCGGCTTCATCGATGCAGGTGTCGGCAACTACGGTTTACTGGATATAAGCGGTGCCAAGTCATTTACCGTAATCGATGACGTGCTGGCAGTCCGGTTTACCGGTTTCAATATGGATCGCGATGGCTACGTTGATCTCATTGGCCAGGAAATCCAAGAGAATGACTCACTGAACGACAGAGACCGCTGGGGCCTGCGCTTTCAGGCGCTCTACACGCCCAACGACGATCTCACCTTCCGTTTTATTGGCGACCATTCAGAAGTTGACGAGGCATGCTGTGCCGTCGGCAACTGGCAGACTAATTTCGAGACTCAAAACCCAGCGCCGCCGAATGCAATTGTGGGCAGCGACACCGTGGTCCAAGACAATCTTGGCGGAACGGTGTTGAGTGGAGATGACTTTTATGATTACAAAGTCAGCGCCAGCTTTAAACCTGAATCGCAAAACACTGATGAGGGCATATCACTAAAGGCAGACTGGCAAACGGATAATTTCCTGCTCACAAGCATTTCGGGCTATCGTAAACACGACGCTTATGACAAGGGAGACGTCGATTTTTATGATATCGATGCGTTGATCAGAACCAATGACCTAGAACAGGAACAGTACTCGCAAGAATTCCAAATCAGCGGCGATGCATTCGACGACAAGCTTAACTATGTTGGCGGCCTGTATTACTTTAATCAGACACTCAAGTCAGAGGCCAATACCATCCTTGGAGAGGACTCGTATGTCGTAGGCGGCTTTTTTCTCCTCCCACTTGCCCCTGTCCCTGCCATACCTCAGTCATTCCTACCTCCAGGCAGCTACTCCCGCAATAACGCTGATCAGAAGCACCATAGTTACGCTATTTTTGGTCAGGCAGACTACAAGATCACAGAGCAGTTTGTCGTGACGGCAGGCCTGCGCTGGACCAAAGAAAATAAGGAAATGACCGAACTGTTTACCGGAACCGAACCCACCCCTGTAGGTTTCGCAGGCTTAGTCGAGCTATCCCCAAGGCCCAATGTGGATGAAGACTTCGATGAAGATAAAGTCACCGGGACCCTCAAATTCAGCTGGTTCATGAACGATGCCACGATGTTTTACGGCTCCTACGGCACAGGCTATAAGTCAGGCGGCATCAACACTGACCGTATACCGCTGTCAGCCGATACCGTATTTGACCCCGAAACTGCAGAATCGTATGAACTGGGTCTAAAGACCGAATTTCCAGATCAAGGTCTGCGTGTAAATATCGCTCTGCACAGGACAGACACCGATGATCTGCAAACTATTTCATTTCAGGGTGCAGGGTTTGTGCTGGATAATGCTGGCACAGCCGAGACCTACGGCGGTGAGATCGATGTACTGTGGCTGCCCGCTGACAACACCACACTCACCCTCGCGTATGCCTACAATCACGCGGAATATGCCGATTTTCCAAATGGTTCCTGCTGGGTTGGCACACCATGGCAATTCACTACCCCTGCCCCGAATCAGACTGGCGATGGCAGCTGTGACATTAGCGGCGGCTTGGTATCAGGTAATCCTGAAAATGTTGTAGCAATGACGGCCAAGCAACGATTCCGTCTATCCGACAACCTAGAAGGTTTCGCGTATGGTGAATATGTTTGGACCGACGAACGTATGACCGATGTCAACAATGATCCGGAAAAACTGGATGGCTCTTACGACGTCGTCAATCTGCGTGCTGGTGTGGTGTTTGAACAATACCAAACAACTCTGACCTTTTGGGGTCGTAATGTGTTGGATTCGGAATCGACTTCCACCATTGCCGATGCGCCTGTGCAAACCGGTCGTTTCATTGCCTACTATAAGGAGCCCGCCACTTGGGGCGCCAGCGTTCGCTGGGATTTCTAGGCGTCTCTACATCAACACACCTCACGCAGCGATGGGGTGTTTTTGATTGAAGACAGAGGCAGCCCCGCAGGGGCTGGCTTTTATCATTTCGCTTCTACTTTTCTTCTCTTCTCACGCGGTGTTTCCTCTACTTTTGCGTCTACACCTATCGCACGAGCACATTCGCCCCACACCTGGCACGGTTAATAGGAATGGCCGTTACTGTGGCTTAATCGACAGTCCTTTGTGGCGCCTACAACAAGGTTCAACTGGCAGACTGCAGCAAAAAATCATTCAACTCACTGATTTTAATATCTTTTTTTCTCATTATTGCTACCATTGCAGGCTCGTGAAACAGGTGGGCCAAAGTGTTACACTGCGCGCGCTTCCACTGAGACACGACCAAAATGCCAACACCCCTCTTTTCCCACCGTAAATTCTGGGCAGAATGCTTTGGTCCTGCACCCGAGCTGCCGATGTCCCGCGCAGAGATGGACGCGCTCGGGTGGGACAGCTGTGACATCATCATTGTGACCGGTGACGCTTACGTTGATCACCCCAGTTTTGGTATGGCTGTGATTGGACGGTTACTGGAAGCTCAGGGGTTTCGTGTGGGCATCATTGCGCAACCAGATTGGACGACAACCGCAGATTTTGAGGCCCTGGGAGAGCCTAACCTTTTCTTCGGTGTCGCGTCAGGCAACATGGACTCGATGATCAACCGCTACACCGCCGACAAGAAGCGACGCCACGACGATGCCTATACTCCGGGCAACACCGGCGACAAACGTCCCGACCGCGCGGTGATTGTCTACAGCCAACGCCTTCGCCAAGCATATCGGCACGTGCCACTGGTGATTGGCAGCATTGAGGCCAGTTTGCGTCGCATTGCCCACTACGACTATTGGAGCGACAAGGTACGCCGCTCTGTCCTGCTCGACAGCGGCGCTGATCTGTTGCTTTATGGCAATGCCGAGCGTGCAATCGTCGATTTAGCACACCGTCTGGCGGCGGGAGAATCCATTCACACGATTCGAGATTTACGCGGCACAGCCTTCGTGCGCAAGCGCGTGCCCGATGGATGGCGTGTTATCGACTCCACTAGCATTGATGTTGTAGGTCCAATCTCAAAGCCGATAGACCCCTATGTGGATACCGCAACGGCTAGCTGCGCTACACAGGTGGACGCTGCCGTAGTGGTGGAGCCGGTGAGATTTATGGGCAACATCGAGGACCATGAGGCAAACGCCGTTATCCGCATTCCCTCTTTCGAGCAGGTCAGGGGCGATCCCGCCTTGTATGCCCATGCATCTAGAGTGCTGCACAAGGAAACTAACCCACACAATGCCAGGCCGTTGGTGCAATCCCATGGTGAACGCGAACTGTGGCTCAATGCGCCACCCATTCCGCTGGAAACGGATGAGTTAGATCAGGTATTCGAATTGCCTTATACACGCGTGCCTCACAGTGTCTACGGAGATGCACGCATCGTAGCCTATGAAATGATCCGGCACTCAGTCAATATCATGCGTGGCTGCTTTGGAGGCTGCACCTTCTGCTCTATTACAGAGCATGAGGGTCGCATCATCCAGAATCGTTCTGAAGACTCCATCATTCGTGAGATCGAACAGATCCGCGACACCTCTCCGGCATTCACCGGTGTGATCTCCGATCTGGGCGGGCCCACTGCAAACATGTGGCGACTGGCCTGTAATAGTAAGGAGGTGGAGGCAAAATGCCGCAAGTTGAGTTGCGTGTTCCCCGGCATCTGTAAAAATCTTAATACCGACCAAATGCCACTGGTTAAACTTTATCGGCGTGCCCGCAGCGTAAAAGGGGTCAAGAAAGTCCTGATTGCGTCTGGGTTACGCTATGACCTCGCCGTGCAAAGCCCGGAATATGTGAAGGAACTGGTCACTCACCATGTCGGCGGCTATCTTAAAATTGCACCCGAACACACCGAAGGTGCCCCACTATCAAAAATGATGAAGCCCGGCATTGGTTCTTATGAGAAATTTAAAGCGATGTTCGAAAAGTATTCCATTGCTGCAGGAAAGAAACAGTACCTAATACCTTATTTTATCGCAGCCCACCCTGGCACCTCTGACAGAGACATGATGAATCTGGCGCTGTGGCTCAAGGATAATAAGTATCGGGCCGACCAGGTGCAAACCTTCTACCCTTCACCAATGGCGACCGCCACAGCGATGTACCACAGCGGCAAAAACCCGCTCAAGCGCGTCACACATACCAGCGATAGTTTGCCCACCGTCAAGGGACAGACTCAGCGCCGGCTACACAAGGCATTTTTGCGCTATCATGATCCGGACAACTGGCCGACATTGCGCCAAGCGCTTAAAAAGATGGGCAGAGCCGACCTAATCGGCAATGGTAAACATCAGCTAGTGCCTACCCGTCAACCCGCCAAACATCATCGTGTGGTCGACCCAGGTTCTAGGCCTTTAGCGACGCAACACAATGGCGTGGTGCGCGTCCCGCGCCAGCCAAAGCGAAATTCTCGCGTATAAACGTGATCGTATATCACATTAAACACCCGTCAATATTTACCGGAGCATAAAGATGACCTTTGCACGATTGATACCCAGCTTTGTATTAACGCTGGTTTGTACACACGCCCTTGCCGGCGCCCCCACTATTGACGCTCCGTTGCCGAAATTGTCTATTACTGAACGTGGGGAACTCACCATGACCGGCGATGAGTTCGGCTTTATCCCATGGAGTTCAGAGACCGGCTTAGGGAAAGTGCATGTGATCCAGTACTTTGGCGCTAATGTTAAAGATAAAGATGTTTTCAAGCCCTTGACTGATCTGCTCCAAACCAGCTTCGAACCCGGGGCCGTTAATGTCACGACTATCCTCAACCTGGATGCTGCCATATGGGGCACGACGGGGTTCGTCATGTCTGAGCTGAAAAAAAATAAACGTCTGCTTCCCCTAGCCATTCTGGTCTTAGACGACAATGGAAGCGGCGTCATTGAATGGGAGTTAGGTAAAGCGGGTACCGGCCTGATGGTGTTAGACGACAAAGGCATTGTGAAGTATTTTTCGCGACAGGCGTTGAGTGAAGCAGAGACGGCATCAACAGTGGAATTGGTGCGCGCTAACATCAAAAAGTAATCATTTCCGCTACACCAACGTGATGCGCAACAGACAGTCATTCAGGCCGACAAAGGAATCGTTATGAATAAGAAAGTCCTCTACACCACTATGGTGCTGATTGGGGGCTTTTTCACCGCGGTATTGATCAGCGTCAATAAGCAAGAAATTACAGCGGAACCTTACCAGCCGCTTGTGCCGGCCGTGCGTGTCATCCGAGTTCAAGCTGCAGCGGAACACCTGATCATTCATTCTCAGGGCACCGTCCAACCGCGCAATCAAACTGAGCTGATCCCCGAGGTGACGGGTCGTGTCACCTGGATGTCACCGGCCATGGTCAACGGTGGGGCCTTCCAAAAAGATGAGACTCTGGTGCGCATTGATGAAGCAGACTATCTCACGCTGTTACAACGCAGTGAGGCGGTACTGAAGCGCTCGGAAGTGGAATATGAACTGTCAAAGAATGAACTTTCGCGGGTCGTCAGCCTGCACAAACGTCAGCTGGCAAGCCAACAGCAAATGGATGACGCACGGCGCGCAGCGCAGGTCGACGAGGCCTCGCTCATCGAAGCAAGAGCCGGCCTAGAGCAAGCAAGTCGCGACCTTTCTCGCACCAAACTCCAGGCACCTTTTGACGGACTAGTGCGTAATGAACGCGTCAATGTGGGCCAGTTCGTCAGCCGCGGTGAGAGCATTGGGACGATCTACGCAACGGACTATGTCGAGGTGCGCCTCCCCATCTCTGTCGGCCAGCTCGGTTTCCTCGGCATACCGGTATCCACCCGAGGACAAATATCTGCCGCGGAGCGTCCACCCGTAACCCTGATAGCAGATTTTGGCGACACGCGCACGCTGTGGGAAGGCCAGCTGGTAAGGCTTGAGGCAGAGTTCGACGAGCGATCTCGCATGGTCTACGGTGTCGTTCGCTTAAAGCTAGATGATGATGGGGAGAGTCCCCTGCTGCCCGTCGGGCTGTTTGTACAGGCTGATATCCGCGGGCGTCTTGTGGAGCAGGTCATACGCCTGCCCCGCTCTGCCATGCGCGACGACAATCAGGTATTGGTGGTCGATCCCGAAAATCGACTGCACTTCCGACAAGTTAGCCTAGTGCGTCAGGAACACGATGACATTCTAGTCAGCAAGGGGCTCAAAGACGGTGAGTTGGTCTGCATTTCGCCAATGCAAACCGTGGTCGACGGCATGTTAGTTAAGCCCGTTATTGAATAAGTAGATTCTTGCATGCATAAAATCATTCCTTGGTTTATCCATAACGCCGTTGCGGCCAATCTGCTGATGGTCATTCTAGTCGTTGCTGGCCTTTTGGCGCTGCCGCAGATTCACCAGGAAGAATTCCCCACTATCGACGTAGACGCGGTGCAAATCCACACGCCATATCTCGGAGCCGCGCCAGAGGAAGTAGAATCGGCTGTGTGTGTTCGAATAGAAGAGGCGATAAAGGGCAGCGTAGGTATCGATAAGATAACCTCACAAGCCTCAGAAGGATTGTGTTCTGTCACGGTCGAACTGGTTGCCGGCGTAGACAAAACCAAAATTGCTAACGATATCAAAAGTAAAGTCGACGCTATCGATGCTTTTCCGGCAGAGACGGAGCAACCAATCACCTCCGAAGTGAGCATCATTGCCACCGTGTTTGAAATCGTGATTTCGGGGCCTGCCGATGAACGCACCCTGAAGTTTATCGGCCAACGCATGCGTGACGACATTGCCGCCCTACCCGGCGTCTCGCAGGTGGCATTAAAATTTTCCAGGCCCTACGAAATCTCGGTGGAAGTATCTGAGCAGACACTCCAGCGCCATGGACTGACTCTCGCAATGATTGGTGCGGCCATAAAAAGCGCCTCACTCGATATCCCTGGAGGCTCCATCAAGACAGACGGGGGCGAAATTTTGCTAAGAACCCAAGGTCAAGTCTATCAAGGCAAGGAATTTGAAGACATCGTGGTGTTAAGCCGCGCGGACGGAACCATTATCACTCTGGGCGACATCGCGACCGTGGTCGATGGCTTTGCAGAGAACGATCTGCAGGCACGCTTTGATGGGTCTCCTGCTGTATCGCTAAAAGTATCGCGGGTCGGTGAAGAGGATATTATACAAATCGCAGACCGTGTTAAGGCCTATCTTGAGCAGGCTCGCAGTGAGGTGCCAGAGGGAATTGACATCACGATCTGGCAAGACGAGTCTCAGGATCTTGTCGATCGCCTCGACGCCATGTCCCGCAACGCCCGCAGTGGGCTGCTACTGGTGCTATTGGTCCTCACCCTATTTCTGCGCTTTCGCCTGGCACTGTGGGTCGCCGCTGGTGTGCCCGTTGCATTACTGGGCACCATTGCAATATTCCCGGTGGTCGGCTTGTCTATCAGTACAGTATCGGTGATGGGTTTTATACTCGTGCTGGGAATCCTGGTGGACGACGCCATTGTCGTAGGCGAACGGGTCTATGCGCTCGAGCAAGGCGGAAGTCCGCGACTAGAGGCGGCAAAGAACGGCGCACTGGATGTTTCTTTACCAGTGATATTTGGTGTGTTGTCAACTATGGCAACCTTTATTCCCATCCTCAATATCCCGGGTCCGATGGGCGGTTTCTATAAGCCCTTGGCCTACACGGTTATTATCGCTCTGGCTTTTAGCGTTATCGAATCGCAATTAATCCTTCCCTCTCACCTAGCACACCGCACTGAAGAAATGGAGCGAGGCACTAACCGCATAATGAATCGATGGCTCACCTTCCAGGAACGCATAGCAGGTTCACTGCAGACGGTTGCTACCCGATATTATCAGCCCGCGGCAAATCGAGCCCTGCAATGGCGCTACCTCACGATAGCATCCAGTGTTGTGATTCTGGCTCTGACGCTATCTCTGTTTACCAGCGGCCGTATGCAATTTCAGTTCTTTCCCTCCGTGGAAGGCACCCATTTATATGCGACTCTGATTATGCCTGAGGGAACGCCTGTCGAGAGTACGGCGTTAGCCGCGAGTCGCATCGAAGCTGCCGGAGAACAGTTGCGCAAAGAACTGGATCAGGATGCGAAAGAGGGTGAAGCCAGCAAAGTTGCCCATGTCATCACTAGCGTTGGTTCTTTAATATCCAAGGGCAGTATTGGTGGCGCAGGGCTTACGGCAAGCAATCTTGCTGAAATTGGCATCGAACTCAATCTGCCGCGCAACTACTCGGGTGTTTCGACCAGTACCTACGCAAATCGTTGGCGTGAACTGACCGGAAGTATCCCAGATGCTGTCGAGCTTGGTTTTACATCGGAGTCATTCGGTTTCGGCAAAGCTATTTCTATTGAGTTATATGGCAAGGACTTTGATCAATTGCGTGACGCTGCGGCTGAACTGCGACTGGCACTGCAGACCTATGACGGCGTCATGGACGTCAGCGATTCATTTCGCGGCGGAAAACAAGAGATTCAGCTCACGCTGCTGCCCGAGGCACGCCATCTTGGGCTAACCCTAAGCGACCTCGGACAGCAGGTAAGACAGGCCTTTTATGGCTACGAAGCGCAACGCATCCAACGTGGCAAAGACGACATTCGCGTGATGGTAAGGTATCCGGCGACAGAACGCCGCTCTCTCGGCAATCTGGAAGCCATGCGCATACGGACCGCAGACGGCGTGGAAGTCCCATTCAGCAGCGTCGCAAAAGCAACAGTGGGAAGAGGCTATACCACCATCCATAGAGTGGATGGCCAGCGGGTTGTTACCGTGTCTGCAGACGTCAATCGCACAATCACATCGCCTGAGGCCATTATTAGTGCCGTCCAAGCCTCCCTACTACCAGATATTTTAAGCCGCTTTACTGGGGTCACCTACGGTCTTGCCGGAGAGGCGGAAGAACGCAGCGAGTCCATGGAGGCATTGTTAAGCAGCGCTGCACTGGCGTTGTTAGTCATCTATGCGCTGCTTGCAATACCGCTTCAATCCTATCTTCAGCCACTGGTCATTATGAGTGTCATTCCATTTGGTGCGGTCGGTGCAATCATGGGCCACTATCTACTCGGTATGGACTTGGTTTTTTTCTCTCTTTTAGGTATTGTCGCCCTATCAGGGGTGGTAGTGAATTCCAGTTTAATTCTGGTCGATCATATTAACAAAAAACGGCACAGCGGATCCGAATTTGCAAAGGTCGTGAGTCTAGCAGGCAGTGTACGCTTTCGCCCTATTGTGTTGACCAGTATCACAACGTTCGTTGGACTCGTACCGATGATGGCTGACACGACAATTTCCACGTCACTGTTCAAGCCCATGGCAGTCTCTCTTGGTTTTGGAATACTGTTCTGCACCGCCATCACGCTGTTTCTGATCCCTTGTCTGCTGCTCGTGCTGGAAGACTTTTTAGGTTTCCTGAAAAGGATACGAAAGACGACCTGACGTTAACCCGGCACTGACTTTACTTTAACGCGTCAAAGGTCCAAATAAACCGAAAAAATCTATCCGATTATTCGTTTCAATTGATTTGTACTGTTCCCACTAATAGGCTATTTTTACTACTCACCTCTTAGGTGATAAAAATAATACCCTCTAGGAGACACGCAATGTCATTGAAGAACAGTAAAACCGAACAAAACCTTAAGGATGCTTTCGCCGGCGAGTCCCAAGCCAACCGCCGTTATCTTTACTTTGCCGCCAAAGCGGATATTGAGGGCTATAACGATGTTGCCTCTGTATTTCGTTCTACCGCCGAAGGTGAGACCGGACATGCCCATGGGCACTTGGAATATCTGGAAGAAACCGGAGATCCAGCGACAGGGCTCCCGATCGGTCCGACTTCTGACAACTTGAAGGCTGCTATCGCCGGAGAAACGCACGAGTACACAGATATGTACCCGGGCATGGCCAAAACGGCTCGAGACGAAGGCTTCGACGAGATTTCGGACTGGATGGAGACGCTGGCCAAGGCTGAGCGTAGTCATGCGAACCGTTTCCAGAAAGCGCTGGACAGCATGGACGACTGACACTTTCCTATGCGGGTTAGCGAACAGGCTAACCCGCTGCCCCTCCGATAAACCTTGCGATAGACCGAGGCGTTATACAGTGAGAGAAGGTAACCTCGAGGCACCGACCCGCCATCCCATTGACTGGAAGTCTGAAGATTATTGGGACAAGACAAGCCTAGAAAACGAACTCGAACGCGTCTACGACATTTGCCACGGTTGCCGTCGCTGCGTGAGCCTGTGCGATTCCTTTCCCACCCTCTTCGACCTAGTAGACGAATCTCCTACGTTGGAAGTTGACGGCATCGACAAAGCCGATTACAGCAAGGTGGTCGACCAATGCTATTTATGTGACCTGTGCTACATGACCAAGTGCCCCTACGTCCCTCCTCACGACTGGAACGTGGATTTTCCACACCTGATGCTGAGGGCAAAGGCCATCAAGTTTAAAGAGGAAGGAGCAAAACTTCGAGACCGAGTGCTCACCAGCACCGACACCGTGTTCGCTATGACGTCAATTCCTCTTGTCGACATAACCGTCAACGCGCTCAACAGCAATGCTGGATTTCGCAAGGTACTGGAGTCCACCGCAGGCATTCACCACGAGGCACCCATACCCAAGTTCCACAGTAATACACTGCGCAAGCAAGTTAAGCCGCTGATTCGTGACATTATCCCGGCGGCCATAGGTAAAACCACAGGAAAACTTGCCCTGTACGCCAGTTGCTACGGCAACTACAACAGTCCATATATCGGTGGCGATTTCATCAAGGTTTTCCAGCACAATGGCATACACATTGATCTGGTCCCGAAGGAAAAGTGCTGCGGCATGCCAAAGTTGGAATTAGGTGACCTAGAATCAGTCAACGCACTAAAAGAAGTCAATATTCCCATATTAGCTAAACTGGCAGACGAGGGCTACGACCTGACGGCTCCGATTCCGTCCTGCGTTTTAATGTATAAACAGGAATTACCACTGCTCTACCCCGATGATCCTGACGTGAAAAAAGTACAGGCTGCCTTTTTTGACCCTTTTGAATACCTGTGGCTTCGGCACCGAGGCGGCGCACTCAAAATCGAATTTCCTAATGCACTGGGTGACATCGCTTATCAGGTCGCGTGCCACCAGCGCGTGCAGAACATTGGATTAAAAACACGTGATGTACTGAACTTAGTGCAGGAAACTAAGGTGACGGCATTGGAGCGATGTTCGGGCCATGACGGGACCTATGCGGTTAAAAAAGAAACTCACGATAAATCTGTAAAAATCGCGCGTCCGGTTGTACGCAAAGTGGATCAGCAAGATCCGGATCATTTTATGAGCGACTGCCCAATGGCTGCCGCACACATCACCAGCCTATCGGAAAAAGTGGATAAGGCCGAACATCCGATGACACTTTTGCGCATGGCCTACGGCCTCTAACTTCAGGAGATATTTATGGCTAATCTGTCACGTGCCGACCTTTGGTCACTAGAAGAGTATGCCGAATTGCGCCCCACATTCCGTGCACAAGTGATGGCGCACAAGAAACAACGGCAGTTGGCTTTTGGTGAGCACGTCAGATTATATTTTGAAGATGCACTCACCATTCGGTACCAAATTCAGGAAATGCTGCGAATTGAAAAAATCTTTGAGGCCGCAGGCATTAACGAAGAGTTAGAGGCCTATTGCCCTCTAATACCAGACGGACACAACTGGAAGGCAACGTTCATGATCGAGTATGAAGATCCCGCTGAGCGCGCGCGCCAACTCGCCCAAATGATGGGCATTGAACATAAAATATGGCTTCAGGTAGACGAGTGTGAACGCATATACGCAATCGCTGATGAAGACTTGTCACGAGACAACGAGGTTAAGACGTCCTCAGTCCACTTCCTCCGCTTTGAACTGACACCCACCATGATTTCTTCGGTGCGCAGTGGTGTCGCTATTCGCGCAGGCATCGATCATTCTGCTTATTCTGTCGACTCTTTTGAGATACCAGCTGACGTTCGAAACTCACTGGCTAATGATTTAGAGAGCATTTTAGCGCGCCATTAGTCGCTCGTTTCGAGCGGGCAGAGCGCATAGCCACTGAAGCCCTATTTACCCACTAGGACCCATACGCTTTTTAGTATGGCGGGTGGCCACAGCCACCAGTGGATCGTCCGGCCAGGGGTGCTTGGGATAACGACCCTTCATCTCGCGTTTCACCTCATGATAGCTAGTGCGCCAAAACCCCGCGAGATCCTGTGTTATCTGCAAGGGCCGCTGCCCTGGAGAGAGCAGATGTATCTGCAAGACCACGGATCCGCCTGCGACAGTGGGCGTGTCCTCGCAACCGAACATTTCCTGTAACTTAACTGACAATACCGGTGGAGTTTGCGCGTAGTCGATCTCTACGCTGGACCCTGAGGGCGCGGCCCAACGCTCTGGCGCGAGGCGCTCCAACTCCAGCGGTAATGGCCAAGGCAAAAGTCCGCGCAACATGTCTTTTACATCGAGACGCCGAAAGTCCTCTAGACGACGCACTGTGCCTAAATAAGGCGATAGCCAAAACTCCAATGTGTCTAATAAGGCGTCATCTGACAAATCAGGCCAAGGATTGGTCTGCTCCTCAACCGCTGTTCTGTGCAACAGCATCACCCTGGCACGCCACAGCTGCACCTTTTTATCAAAGGACAGAATATTGATGCCTTTTTTGCGCACTACAGCCAACAAGGCTTCTGCGCGCGCCTCGTCCGACACCTGCTCTAAGACCTCTGATGACAACAAAATACTGCCGACATGCGCACGTCGCTCGGCCATAAAGCGTTCTTTGCGATAATCCCACTCGACATGCTCTTGTTCAGAAACAAGCACCAACAGTGTTTCATCGAAGTTGCGAGGATCAAGCTCCGTTGCACTATAAATACGGTCAACGGGCTCTCCAACCTTCCCACCTAATTCCGCCACCGCCAACCATTCAGTGCCTGCTAAACTGTCGTTCTCAGGCAGCATGGCACTGCGTCCGTTACTCAGCTGATAGGTATAGCCCTTACCATCCGCGCGCAACCGAGCTATACGATCAGGATAAGCGCTCGCTAGCAAAACGCTAACAATGTCTTTGTGGCTGACCTCAGGTGTGTGCGCACGTGGCTTGTGTATTTCAGTGGCCATGCTCGCGAAGCGACGTGCCTGTTTCCATACACGTTTGAACCAGCCTTGTAATGTATCAGGACAACGACGCTCTCCCATCAATACCGCAACCGTCGCTGCCATATCAACACCGTCTTCGCCAAACGCACTCCGCTCAGAGAGTGCTGCTGCCAACAAACACCCTGTTTCTCTTGCCTGAATGTCACAGCCCACTAATAACATATGGGCCAGGCGCGGGTGCATAGGCATTTGTGCAAGACGCACACCGTGGGGTGTCAGCTGCGAACCACCCGATTGATTCCTGACGGTTGCGCCGCACTGTCCCAGAATCGACAGGGCCTGAGCGAAAGGAGCGGCGGGCGGGGGATCAAGCCAACGCAGTGCTTTACCATCGTCTACCCCCCACGATAACAACTGTAGCGCCATCGGGGCCAAGTCTGCCTGCAGTATTTCAGGCGAGCCATGGGCCACCAACCGCTCATGCTGCTGCTCACTCCACAGTCGGTAACAGTACCCAGGGCCCTGACGGCCAGCCCGGCCCCTGCGCTGTTCTGCAGAGGCCCTAGAGATTCTCCTGGTGCCAAGCCGTGTGATACCCGACGCAGGGTCAAATGCAGCTTCACGCACAAGACCTGAGTCCACTACCAACGTGACACCTTCGATCGTCAAACTCGTCTCAGCCAAGTTTGTGGACAACACGATTTTACGTTTACCTTCGGGTGCTGGCAGCAGTGCTTGCTGTTGACGCTCCAGCGACAATCCACCGTAAAGTGGGGATATCTGCACTGGCTCTGCGAAATGCTCTAGAGCGTCAGCTAGGCCCCTTGCCACGTTGCTGATCTCGCGTTGACCCGGGAGAAAAACCAAAATACTACCCGCCTGTTCCTTGAGAACACGCAGTACGACATCGATTGCTGGTTGAACGATAGAATGACGTAATTGATGCGCTTCGCAGTAGCGGGTTTCAACTGGAAACTGACGCCCATTGGAGGTGACTATTGGGGCGTTACCCAGCAGCTTCGAGACTTCCTCGCCCGCGAGAGTCGCAGACATGACGAGTAGCTTTAACGCGGGCCCCTCCCGAAATATTTCTCGGCCATACAATGCAAGCGCCAGACACAGATCCGCATCAAGGTTACGCTCATGAAACTCATCGAATATAACTAGCCCGACGTTTTCCAGCCCTGGATCACGCTGAAGCTGCTGCGTAAGAATACCCTCGGTAATCACTTCAATTCGAGTATTGGCGCTAACGCACGTGTCCAGTCTAATACGGTATCCCACGGTCTGGCCCACCGCATCTCCCAGTAATTGCGCCATGCGTGAAGCAGCAGCCCTTGCCGCCATGCGACGTGGCTCCAATACTAGAATTTTGCGCCCCTGCAACCAGGGCTGATCCAGTAATTCCAACGGCACGATCGTGGTCTTGCCAGCACCGGGCGGGGCTTGAAGCACAACCTCATTGCGCTCACACAAGCAACGTTTGAGCTGCTCAAGAACCTCGACGATAGGGAGTTGGCTGATCTCGTTAGAATACATACGCTAATCTTAACGGAGCTGCGCCCAGCAGGCTATGGCATACCATGACCCGACAGGGGCAAGGGGATTTACTCATTCTACCCTCCACTCTCCGCTGCGCATAAAATTGCACTGAGGCGCCTAGCGCGTGCTTTCTTTAGCCATGGGGTCTTGCACAGGTCACTGATCCTCCATTGACGACTAACCAGTGGTGCTATCGGAAATTAGCCGAGCTTTGCAAAAGGGTACTCGAAATCTAAACAGCGCTCGGTATAAGCCCACAACCGATCAGCCTCAACCGTATTTTGGGCCCACGGCTTTGGCCTTTTACGCTTACAATTAACAAAATATTCGCCGCTGACGTCTGCAACCTCATCACTGCAGCACAAATAAATCGAAGTCTGCGCTCCTTGATCCGGACTGCGAAAAAAAGGCTTTAATAATCGCGGTAAATTACGACTAACAAATCCACCATTTTGGGTCCCCAGCGACGTTGCCACAGCACCAGGGTGCAGGCAATTTACTGTTACGCCCTGCCCTTTCAACTGCTCAGCAAGATATTTGGTAAACAGTATATTTGCGAGCTTAGACCGCCCGTACTCACGAAAGGCACGAAATTTTTCAGTGGCCTGCATGTCCTCATAGCCCATGCTTTTTACAAAAGTGTGAGCATGGGAAGACACATTGACAATGCGAGCTTTCGGCGTTTTGAGCAGCAGTGGCAACAGCAGGCCCGTGAGGAGGAAAGGGGCAAAGTGATTCACCGCCAGGGTCTCTTCATAGCCGTCTACAGTCTCCTTGCGAGTTGTATTAACAACGCCGGCGTTATTGAGCAGTACGTCCAACGTTTCTGCTCGCGCCAGTAATGCCTCCCCGGCACGTCTCACACTGCCTAGATCGGCCATGTCCATCAAGATAATATCGGGCGCTAAGCCCCCTTGGGCAATAATCTCACGCTGCAACGTTTCAGCTTTCTCAAGATTGCGGCAGAACAAGGTTAATTGGGCGCCCCGTCTCGCAAACTCCAAGCTGGCAGAACGTCCGATTCCGGCGGTTGGTCCGGTTATAGCGATATGTTTACCTTGCATGAGCGCCTCCTGTCCACAGCAAATAAGTAATACCCAGCTTAGCCGAAAATGCCCCTGATCGGAAGCTCACCCAACACTTGACACTATGATATTCAAACCTGCATCGCTATAATCGCTGCACTTTGAAAAACGCCGTTAACATGCCACTGTTTGCAAAAAACAACACACCGCTCAGTGACCCTCAGGCGCTTGAGCGGCACATAAAACAGGCTCTTGCCGTAAGAATCCCGCATGGGCTGGATATCGAAATCGCGTACCAGATCGTCAAGCGCATATTCAATCCCATGGTAACCGGCGCTCAAAACATTCCGAAAGAGCCGTGCCTTTTTGTGGGAAATCACTCTCTATTTGCCCTAGACGGCGCCATCATAAGACCCATATTTTTAAAAGAACTGCAGCGCTTCCCAAGAGCCATGGGAGACAAATTTCTATTCAGCATTGAACGTGTCGCCAACATTCTAGTGAAACAGGGCATTGTTATGGGACACCCGGACGTATGCGGTGCCTTAATGGATGCTCGACAGGATCTATTACTCTTTCCTGGCGGTGCCTACGAATCCGTAAAGCCCAAGTCTAAACTGTATGAATTACAGTGGAAGGAGCGCTACGGGTTTGTGAAGCTAGCGGCTGCTCACGGCTACACGATTATGCCATTTGGACTGGTAGGACCGGATGAGTTTTATGGGCATCTTATGGAAGGACAGGACCTGCCCGATACCGCATTGGGAAAGCTACTGACGCATCTGGGCGTCCTGAATAATAACATTCGTTCCGATATGATCCCACCGATTCCGATTGGCTCGCTTGGGACGGCACTCCCTAAGCCTCAGCGGTGCTATCTCGGTTTTGGCAAACCCATCAATCTATCACGACACAAAGGTAAAACACTGTCGAAGAAGACCGTGCAAGCCGTTCGCGCACAGGCAGCACAGGCAATAGAAAATCAACTCACACAGTTACTGATCAAGCGGGAACGAGACAAAGGAAAAGAGAGTTTTCTGCGACGTCTTCTCACCCTTTAAATCAACGCTCTATTCACGCATCACCCGAGCAAGCCGCTCTGGATGGCGCCATGTCCCACCAA
>ENA-OSJC01000512-OSJC01000512.1-marine-metagenome-genome-assembly--contig:-NODE-512-length-37483-cov-5.515158_pt1 | contig 37483 bp, 37 predicted proteins | sample MGYA00237885_ERZ534234 | MGnify/ENA primary metagenome ERZ534234 (study PRJEB26413, sample SAMN06343907) | marine metagenome | isolation source: coastal waters | place: Atlantic Ocean: West Antarctic... | reverse complement strand
CTGGAGTTAGTGTCCATAGTAATGTTTTTTTCGTATATTTTATAATTTTATCTTTCATGTTGTTTCATAAATATTACCTGTCAGAAAAATGCAAATTCTTTAGTTAAAATAGTCTGCTTCTTTAAGTAGTTCCATCAGTCGTGATCATAATCTAGTGAACAACCTATCTTTTTTATAACTAAGAATATTTTACTGTGGCGCGCTCTGGAGGATTCGAACCTCCGACCCCCTGCTTAGAAGGCAGGTGCTCTATCCAGCTGAGCTAAGAGCGCATTGAGTTAATGATTTTTACATCTTTATTATAGGTATGTAAAGTATGAGAAATTGAATTAATTTTGAATTAAAAATACTAGTTTTCTTCTCTAATATCATTAGATTTAATTAAAAAAAAATTATGACAGTCAAAAACGATATAATAAAAGTCAACGGATTAACTAAAAAATTTGGTGGGTTAAAAGCCCTAAGTGACTGCTCCCTTTCAATCAAAGAAGGATCAATAACGGGTATAATTGGCCCCAATGGTTCAGGTAAAAGTACTTTATTTAATGTAATTACAGGGAACTTACCTCCCACCAATGGAGAAATATTATATAATGAAAAAAATATAACCGGAGTACCCTCTTATGAGCTTTTCACAATGGGTATTTTAAGAACTTTTCAAATCGCTCATGAATTCAGCAATTTAACTGTACTGGAGAATTTAATGATGGTTCCAGGTAATCAAAAAGGTGAAAATCTTCTTTATACTTGGTTAAATCCTAAATTAATTAGAGAGGAAGATAAAATAATCAGAGATAAGGCTCTTGAAGTTTTAGATTTTTTAAATCTCTCTCATCTTACAAATGAAATAGCCGGCAACCTTTCTGGTGGACAGAAAAAATTACTTGAACTGGGAAGAACAATGATGGTTGACGCAAAAATAGTTTTTTTAGATGAGGTAGGTGCTGGAGTTAACAGAACATTATTAAAAGATATTGGAACTTCAATTTTAAAACTTAATCAAGAAAGAGGCTATACTTTTTGTATGATTGAGCATGATATGGATTTTATTAGTAGATTATGTGATCCTGTAATTGTTTTAGCTGAGGGATCTGTTTTGTTTGAAGGTCCATCTGATGAAGTAAAAAAAAATGAAAAGGTTATTGAATCTTATTTAGGTAAAGGTGTTAATTAAATGTATTTTTCAGCAAAAAATTTAACAGGCGGTTATGGAGGTGTTGATATAATTCATTCCTGTTCTTTTGAAGTCAATAAAGGGGAGATTGTTTCTATTCTTGGACCTAATGGAGCAGGTAAATCCACTGCCATGAAAGCAATGTTGGGAATGCTAGAATTATCTTCAGGAGAAGTGAGTATTAATGGAGAAGATATCTCTAAATTAAATACTCAAAAACGGGTAATGCTTGGAGTATCTTTTGTTCCTCAAACAAAAAATGTATTTACAGAAATGACTGTGGAAGAAAATTTAGAGATGGGTGGTTTTTTAAGAGATGCTACATATAGAGAAACTATTGAAGAAATATATGGCCTGTTTCCAATTCTCTATGAAAAAAAAAATCAAATTGTTGGTGAATTATCGGGCGGTCAGCGACAACAAGTTGCTATTGGAAGAGCTTTAATGATAAAACCCTCAGTTCTCATGTTAGATGAACCAACTGCAGGAGTTTCCCCAATAGTAATGGATGAGTTATTTGAGCATATTTTGAAAATTAAAGAGAAAAATGTTGCAATACTTATGGTTGAACAAAATGCGAGACAAGCTTTAAATGTATCAGATAGAGGTTATGTATTGGTAATGGGAGAGAATAAATATTCAGGTAGTGGTAGAGAATTATTAAATGACCCAGAAGTCAGGAAGTCTTTTCTTGGAGGTTAGATGGATTTTTTAAATGCAATAGTTCTTCTTGCTAATTTTGTTATTGTCCCAGCTTTAACCTATGGTTCGCAATTAGCCTTAGGGGCAATAGGTGTAACTTTAATATACGGTATTTTAAGGTTTGCCAATTTTGCTTATGGAGATTTAATGGCTTTTGGAACTATGATAAGTATTTTAATTACTTGGAAGTTTCAATCAATGGGAATTTCCTTCGGATTTCTCCCTACTGCCTTACTAGCTTTACCGTTTGCAATAATTGTTACAATACTTGTGAGTCTTTTTTTTGATAAATTTATATTTGAATATTATAGGGTAAAAAAAAGTCCCGGGGTTACATTAATTGTTGTGAGTTTAGGATTAATGTTTGTGTTAAATGGCATAGTAAGAATTGTCATTGGCACAGGCGATAAACAGTTTTTTGATGGTCAAAAATTCATAATAAAAGCAAATGAATTTAAAGAACTAACAGGATTGAATGAAGGTTTAGCTATTAAATCTACACAATTAATTACATTAATTACTACTATTGTTATAGCGTTACTCTTATTCTGGTTTCTAGATAGAACTAAAACTGGTAAGAGTATGAGAGCATATTCAAATAATGAAGATCTAGCATTACTGTCAGGTATTGATCCTAATAGAGTAGTAATGATCACATGGATCATAGCATCAATATTAGCCACAGTTGCAGGTACATTATATGGACTTGATAAAAGCTTCAAACCCTTTACCTACTTTAATAACCTATTACCTATATTTGCAGCTGCAATTGTTGGCGGTATTGGAAATCCTATTGGTGCATTTTTTGGAGGTTTTCTTGTGGCTTTTTCAGAAATTATGGTTACTTACGCCTATAAAAAAGTTTTAATTTACTTATTACCTGAAAGTTTAGAGCCTACTAGTTTGATGCAAGTATTATCAACTGACTATAAGTTTGCAGTTTCATTTTCTATCCTTGTAATAGTTTTGCTATTTAGGCCTAACGGTATTTTTAAAGGAAAAGTTTTATGAGGGATAATGAAAATGTAATTTTATCATTTGCTATCATGGCTACCTTAATAATATTTGTGGGAGTAGCTCAATCTTGGGGAGTAGCGCTTTCAATATTAAATTTATGCTTAATCTCCGCGGTAATGAGTATTGGTGTGAATATTCAATGGGGTTACGCTGGATTAATAAATTTTGGAGTTATGGGCTTTGCTGCTTTAGGTGGTTTAGCTGCAGTTTTAGTTTCTGTTAATCCTGTTGAAGAAGCATGGAGCGCAGGTGGAAGAGGAATAGTAGCTTCAGTTGGATTAATTACAATATTGGTTTTTATAATTAAGATTATCTTAAAAAAGATAATACCATCAAGAAAAAGAAACATCTTAATAGGTGTAATTATATTTCTGTTCATTGTTTTAATTCGAGTAATAATTAGCCCTTCAATAGAGGCTATTGAATCTGTAAATCCAGCCACGCAAGGATTTTTAGGAGGTCTAGGTTTACCTATAATGTTTTCTTGGATTGTTGGAGGTATATTTGCTGCGTTAGTTGCATTTGTAGTTGGTAAAGTTGCCCTAGGATTAAGATCTGATTATTTGGCAATTGCAACTCTTTTGATATCCGGAATTATTGTTTCAATTGTAAAACATGAAGGCTGGCTATCCAGGGGTGTGAAAAATGTTATTGGAATGAAGAGGCCCGCCCCCTATGAAATAGATTTACAACAAGCTGAATGGTTTATAAATATGATAACTTTTTTACATAGTGGTAAATTAGATTTAATTAATGATATTTTTAAAAAAGAAAAAATTCTTAATCAACTTGTTATGGATGCATCAACTATTTTTGTAAAATTATGTTTTGCGGGATTATTTTCTGTTGTTGTTATTATTTTATTAATATTGACACAAAAGGCTCTTTATTCTCCTTGGGGAAGAATGATGAGGGCAATCAGAGATAATGAGGAGGCAGCAAAAGCTATGGGAAAAAATGTTGTAAAACAACATTTAAACATTTTTATTATTGGATCTGCAATTATTGGAATGGCTGGAGCAATGCTAGTAACTTATGATGGACTTTTTACTCCAGTCAGTTACCAGCCTCTAAGGTATACTTTTTTAATTTGGATAATGGTTATAGTTGGTGGGACCGGAAATAATTATGGATCTATTTTAGGAGGTTTTATTGTTTGGTTTTTATGGATTGAGGCAGCGCCGATATCTCTCTTTATAATAAATTTATTAACATCCCACTTAGATAATGCAAATGAAATAAAAAGACATTTAATTAATAGTGTCCCTTACTTTAGGTTCATAATTATGGGTATAGGGCTTTTATTTATTATGAGATATAGACCAAAAGGTTTACTCCCAGAAAAAATTAAAATACAGAAAGTTTAATTTTTAAGAACCCTCAGCAGTTAAACTGCTGAGGGTTAAATTGTATTATTTTATCTTTGTGCTACGTCTGTCCAGTTACCGCCTGAGATACCTTTTTCAATAAAAGCACCTTCAGCTTCACCAACACTTGTAAACGTTACATCGGTTGCACCTTGGTAATCAATTTCTTTACCACTAGCTAATAACTTTAATCCTTTTGCAATTTCACCAGCCATAATTTTTTCACCAGGAGCATTAGCTACAGACATGATATTTTCAGCAATTGATCCTTTATCAGATGATCCGCCAGCTTGCATAGCTAAAACAATTAAAGCTGCAGCGTCATAAGACTCACCAACATAAACAGAAGGATTAACACCTCCGGCTTCAGCTACTGTTTTAAATAATTGCGCTCCTGCACCTAAAGATCCTGGCATAGAGCCAAAAGATTTATTTAAATCAGAACCAAAACGTTCTGTTAATGCATCACCAATCATACCGTCAGATAAAACAAAAGTATCAAACGCACCAGTATCAAGAGAACCTTCGATTATATGTCCTCCAGCGTTATCAAGATAACCGAGTACTGCTAAAGCTTCTCCGCCAGCTGAAGAAAGAACTCCAACATCAGCACTATAGTCAGCTTTATCAGACTCATGAGACGCCATTGTGGTTACTTTAATTCCGTAAGCCTCTAAAGCTGCCTTGTAAACATCAGCTAAACCAAGTCCATAATCACTATTAACATAAGTTATGGCAACACTTTTAATACCCTTATCATTTGTTATGTCGGCAAGAACTTGACCTCCTCTAGCATCGGATGGTGCAGTTCTAAAAAACAAACCTTTATCTTCCAATGTAGAAAGACCAGGTGAAGTTGCAGATGGTGAAATCATAACAAAACCATTTGGAACAGCTACATTTGTTGCAACAGCTCCTGTAACACCAGAACAGTCAGCACCCATTAGTGCAGTCATACCTTGACTTAATAAACCTTCTGCAGCGGCAGTTGCAGCAGCAGAATCAACACAGGTTGAATCAGCTCTTAAGATAGTTAATGTTGAACCACCTAATAATTCTCCTGAATTTGAAGCTTCATTAAATGCAAGTTCTGCCCCTGAAGCCATATCTGGAGTTAAAGATTCAATAGGCCCCGTAAAGCCTAAAAGAATTCCAACCTTAATATCTTCAGAAACTTTTTTTTGTTGTGTGGTGAAGTAAAAAATTGCTACAAGCGCAATAATTACAACAGCACCAATCGTCATAGTTCTGTTATTTTTCATAAAAATCTCCTCTTTATGTAATTTAGAGGTCAGTTAAGAATATAAATGGAAAAAATACAAATAAAAAAACTTTTATAAACTATTATTTCTTAATGAGTCCAGGAAGTTCTTCTATTATTAGCGAAATTACTAGCATAACTTTTTGGTTTTAATGTGCGTTTAGTTTCATCAACAATAGAATAATCATACTTATTCCTTAAACACCAATTTTTTGCATCTTCTAATGAAGAAAAATTGAGTGAAATTTGCTTATTAGTATCTTTAGAACTGTTCCACCCCATAAGAACATCTTTTTTTATGGAAGAATCAAAAGGAAACTCAATAGTCCAATTTTTTGTTTTATTAAGACCCGACTGCATATTAGTCTTACTAGGTTTTTTGATGAGGACTTTAATCATTTAAATTCATTATATATTATATATAACTCAGAAAAAATTTAAATTACATATATATAGCTTGGTCGGGGAGACAGGATTCGAACCTGCGACTTTCTCGTCCCAAACGAGACACTCTACCAGCCTGAGCTACTCCCCGAATTACAGATATGTATACTTGATTATAGCCCTAAATCCAAATGCGTTTTTTCAAGTCTTATCAATGAGAGTGTATACGCTGCATCTCTAAAGGATCTTAATTTCAATTTATTTTTAATTTCTAAAATATCTTGGAAAGCATTTCTCATTGAGTCTTGCAGGCCAGAGTTAACATAATCTAATTCACTAGCACCATTGATAATTTTATCCTTTAATTCAATTGGTATTTTTTTATTTGTAAGTTTTTCAATAGACTCAACTATATTAGTATCTCTCTCCTCTTCAAATCTTTTACGCAATCTACCAAATCTAATTTGAGATATATTTTTAACCCATTCAAAATATGAAACAACGACACCTCCTGCGTTTACATAAATATCAGGAATAATTGTAATCCCTTTTTTAATTAAAATTTCATCAGCATTATAAGTAACTGGACCATTCGCGGCCTCTAATATTAATTTAGTTTTAATTTTATTGGCATTTTTTTTATTTATTACATTTTCAATCGCAGATGGAATTAAAATATCGCATGGAAAATCCTCTAACAAATTTTTTTTTGAAAAACCTTTAAAATTAATTTTTTTAATATCTCTATATTTATCAAATTTTTTAATAAATTTATCTAAGTCGATTCCAGATTGATCATAAATAGATCCATTTCTTTCAATGATGCCAATGACTTTTACAGAAGGATACATTTGATAAATTGATTTAATAAAATTAAAACCAACATTTCCCATTCCTTGAACTACTATAGAATTATCTGATAAAGAATTATTTAGCTTTGTTTTTTTAATTTCATTAGCGTGTCTAAAAAATTCAAGTAATGCCTCAGCAACTCCCCTTCCAGTAGCTTCATTTCTTCCATTAATACCACCTAACTCAATTGGTTTACCTGTTACACATCCAATATGATTAATATCATTTGGATGAATTGATTTATAACCTTCAACAATCCATGACATTTCTTTTGAAGAAGTTCCCACATCAGGAGCAGGAACATTAGTGGATGGTGACAGAAAACCAGTTTTAGATAATTCAATAGCAAACCTTCTTGTAATTCTTTCTAAATCAGTATTAGAATATTTTAATTTATCAATTTTTAGCCCACCCTTTGATCCACCAAAAGGTACTTCAACAATCGCGCATTTATATGTCATTAATGCAGCGAGAGCTTCTATCTTATTGGGATCCACTTCAGTTGAAAATCTTATCCCCCCCTTAGAAGGAAGTTTGTGAAGAGTGTGGACTGACCTCCACCCTGTAAAAATTTCAGTTTTATTTTTAATTAAAACAGGAAAGTTTATTTTTATAGTAGAATGGTTGGCAGATAATATTTTTAGAAAATTTTTATTAAATTTTGAAGATTTAACAGCCCTTCCAACCATCATATTTACATTTTCAGTAAAAGATGGTCGAAGAGAATTTTTTACTTTAATCAATAATGTTTATATTATTGATTATATTTCCATTTAACAAGTAATCAGCAACTTGTTTAGCTACATCAATTGCTACATTTGATTGTGCTTCTTTACTAGAAGCCCCTAAATGTGGTGTTAATAATAGGTTTTTAGCATTAAACATAGCACTATCAACTGCAGGCTCTGTTTCGTAAACATCTACAGCAGCACCTGCTATTACGCCATTATCTAAAGCTTCTTTTAAATCAGCTTCATTGATCAGACCCCCTCTTGCACAATTAATTAATACAGAGCTGGATTTCATAGATTTTAAAGAAGTGGAGTTAAACATATTTTTAGTTTGATCATTTAATTTAGTATGTAGAGAAATGATATCAGAGGTAGAAATTAACTCTTCAGTAGATACCTTATTAACATTTAATTTTAATAAATCTTCATTAGAAGCAGAAGAGCTGTTTGTTATGACTTTCATACCTATGACAGAGCAAATTTCAGTAACTCTTTGACCAATATTTCCAAAACCAACTATGCCAAGAGTTTTCCCCTTAAGTTCAGTTCCTAAAAATTTTGACTTTTCCCATTTACCTGCATGCGTACTAGGACTTGCTAAATGTATATGACGCATCAAAGAGAACATTAAACCCACAGTTAACTCAGCAGTAGCCTCTAAATTTCCTAAAGGGGTATTCATAACAAGAATTTTATTTTTTGTTGCAGTATCAATATCTACATTGTCAACACCAACACCAGCTCTACCAATAACTTTTAAATTTTTGCAATTACCAATAATTTCAGCTTTAAGTTTTGTAGCTGATCTAATTAAAATTCCGTCATAATCATCGATGATTTCAGTTAATTGTTCAGGTGTAAGATCTGTTTTAATATCATAAGGAATTTTATTTTCATTCAAGACATCTTCAACTTTATTACTCATTTTATCAGAAATTAATATTTTCATTTTATTTATACCTCTCTAGTGTTTCAAAAAAAGCCCATTCAATCCATGGTAATACTTTTTCTATATCGGAAGATTCAACTGTGGCTCCTCCCCAAATTCTAATTCCAGCAGGAGCATCCTTATAAGCATTAATATCGTAACCTGCATCTTCTTTTTCAATTAAAGAACAAACTTCTTTAACTAATTTTTTCTGAGTTTCATTATCTAATTTTACAAAATCTGAATGAGTAAATTTAAAACAAATACTTGTTGATGAATATGTTTTTGGATCAGGAGCTAAAAATTCCACCCATTCATTAGCCTCAATCCATTTTTTAATTACATTAAGATTACCCTGAGATCTCTTAATAAGTTCTTTTTGACCTCCAATAGAAATACACCAATTTAAAGCATCAATAGCATCTTCTGTGGCAAGCAAAGAAGGGGTATTGATGGTTGCTCCTTCAAATATTTCTTTTGTAAATTTCTTATTTTTAGCAATTTGGAAAATTTTAGGCATTGGCCAATCAGGTTCGTAACTCTCAAGTCTTTCAACAGCTCTTGGCGATAGTGCAATCATTCCATGAGCACCCTCACCACCTAAAACTTTCTGCCAAGACCATGTAATTACATCAAGTTTTTTAAAATCCATTTCCATGGCAAATACAGCGGAAGTTGCATCACAAATAGATAATCCTTTACGACTATCAGGAATCCAATCAGCATTTGGAACGCAGGCACCAGATGTAGTTCCATTCCAAGTAAAAACTACATCGTTATCAAAATTAACCTTTGATAGATCGGGAATTTCACCATAAATATTTGTTTGGTGAGTGGTAACATTATTTAATTTTAATTGTTTTGTAATATCTTTGACCCAAGTAAGGCCAAAAGTTTCCCAACCGCAAACATCAACTGGCCTCTCACCAAGAAGACTCCACATTGCCAACTCTATAGCCCCAGTATCAGAGCCAGGAACAATACCAACAAAGTAGTCTTCAGGTAATTCTAGAACTTGTTTTGATTTTGTAATGACTTCATTTAATTTAGCTTTACCCATTTTGGCACGATGAGATCTTCCTAAAAAGGCATCAGATAATGCATCAAGCGACCAACCCGGCCTCTTAGAACATGGTCCCGATGAGAAGTAAGGATGGTTTGGTTTAATATTTGGTTTGTTCATTTTTTTGTTATTCCTATTCTTAAAAACTATTTAATATGATGAAAAAATATTCCATCAAGAGGCTTTGGTTCAAACCAAGTAGCTTTGGGTGGCATAAATTTTCCTTTTTTAGCGTATTCCATAACTAAATCTATTTTAACTGGTCTCATAAAAGTAGATATATCAGTAATACCATTATCAACTTGATTCTTCAAATACCCATCTCCAAAAGAAGGTGGGACAAATTCAACTTTTTTATCATTAGTTTCATCTTTAATATCAAGAATTCTTTTTAGAATGAACTCACCAAAATCCAAACAATCAGCTCCTAAAGATTTATAATTTAGATTAAGTTTTAAACTTAACAACTGACCTTCAAAATAAATTTGGAACTTATTTTTATTGGGTCTCTTTACTACTTTAATATCAAAAAAATAAGTTAAGTCTTTCATGAAATTTTTATACTTATAGTTTTTAGGGAACTTAACCGATCTATTATAAGTTAAATTATTACATTGGGATTTAGGAAAAATTACAGCAAGAAACAAGGTTTTAGTTTTTGAATTGTTAAGCTGTGAAAAACCCTCGACCCTATGATGGCCATCTGCAATATATAATTCTTCAAAATTGATTTTATCAGCAAAATTAGCTTGAGTTTCAAAAATCGAATGAGAATAATTACCAGATTTAAAATATATGTTAGGATTACCTTTAGTGTTTTTATGAAAATCTAATTTTAACTTACTATCATCGAAAAAAAGATAAATTGGACAAATCTGATATCTTACTTTTTTTAATTGTTTTGCTCTTTCTTTACCTTTAAGTACAAGAATTTTTTCATGAGGCTTAATATTTTTATTTTGATAGTCATTAATATCCAATAGCGCAACTAAACCGACTTGTGAATGATTATCGGAATTTATCTTATAGAGATTGAATTTATTATTTTTTTTTGAAATAATTTTTTTACTTATTAATTCTTGATAATATTTTTTAGAGTGGTCAAAAAAATTTTTATCAGAAAGTTTTTTTCCAAAGTAAATGTCAGGACGAAGTATTTGAAGCAAATTTAGCTTGTGGAGACTGTTGGAGTCATAATTATAATCAATGATATCAGTACTCGGGGAGAGTATTGATGATAAATGTTTGTTGTTAATTATAAATGTATTTGCTATTAATGGTTTCATGTCATTAGAAAATAAAAAAATTCCATTTTATTTGGCTCTTTCTGTAGCGCTAATTTTCTTTTTATATGGAATAGTTTCAGTTCTGATTCATTAAATTGATTATTTTAATATCAATCAGGAAGGTTTTTTTCTTCGAACCAAATATTTTTATCAGGAATATTGCCATCCCATAAATATTTTTCATAATCAAATTTAGGCATTCCCTTGTCTGAACGCTCATAGTACAAGCCAAATTCCCTACAATATTCACCTAAAGCATCTGCTTCTATTTCAAGAACATTACTTTTTTCCCATTTTTTTCCAGAGGAAACCCATTTGAAACCTTTAGATTTAAGCCAATCTTTATGATAGTAAGTTTCTGAACCAGAAACAGAAAAAGCAATATTTTCAGACATTTAAAACCTCATTTAACAATTGATAGGGATAGTATTGAAAAAAAGTATGATTTTCAAAGGTTTTATTATTTTTAATAAAACTTATTAAATCAACATAATTATAGGCTTTTTTCGAGGTTTTCATATTGATGTTATCAATATTTAAATATTTTCCATTAATAATGGGTGAATTTAAGGTAATTGGATTTATATTATCAACTATAATATTGATCATAATGTGGTCATTTATAGAAATATAAGAATTAAAATAAATTAATCTGTTGTGAAGAGGATCAAATTTTTTATCAATATAAAGAATTTTTATGTCCTCTCCCTTAAAATGATTAAGCATGAAAAATAAATCAGGCGATTCTTCATTAAGATAATTGGTCATTAAATTTAAGGTATTCGTAGAATTAGCAGGAGGATATTTAATATAAATAATATTATTAATGTCATTACCAACAAATCTAGTAAAATCAAAATCATAAATCAAAAATAAATTTAAAGAATATGAGCTTTCAATAATTTCCTTAATTGAAATAAAATCATTTATTGAATTAATAATGGGATAATTCGTAATAACTTTTTTACCAGCCTTTAAAAGTAAGTATGTATATTCAAATTTTATAGAATTCGGTAAAAAATTAACAACAATATCAATATCATTATCATTAATAATATCCTCATAAGAGCCATAATATTTTTGAAAATTATAAATAGAAGCAATATTTCTTGAATCCTCAATATTTCTAGAAGCAATAGAATGAAAATTTAAATAATTATTTAATTTATTGTCATTTAAAAAATTCAAAGAATTAACATTAGAACTCAATATACCTAAATTGCTTTTCATAAATATTTTAATATAATCATATAATGAAAAAATTATATCTTAGCTATCACGATATTCATACAGATTCTATTAAGCTGGCAAAAAAAATTAAAAGGAAATATAAACCAACTAAAATAGCAATTGCCTCAAGAGGAGGGTTAATACCTGGCACTATCATTGCTAATTATTTAAATATTCAAGATATTAATTTATTAGAATTAACAGAAAATCCTGAAATAGATAATTTTAGAAAAAATAAAATTGAAAATATTATTACAACTAATGAAAAAATAATAGTTATTGATGATTTAATAAGTGGAGGCAATACATCGAATATAATTAAAAAAAAAATGCCTAAATCAAAAATGGCTGTACTTTACACAAAAACTACTAGTAAAAAAAAAGCAGATTTATATTTATATAATTTTAATAAAGATCATTGGATAGTTTTTCCCTGGGAACAAGAATAATTACAAATCAACAGGTTTGCCATCATAAGCTAACCACAAGTTCATTGTAATAATCGTTCCAAATGGTTTCCATTTAGAAATATAACTATTTAGGTATTTAAGTGAAGGGTCTTTATAAATTTTTTTATATGAATTAATAAAACCAATATCTTTCAAAGGAATAATATCTTTGCTACCCCTATAAAAAATATTAAACATTTGAATTGTCCATGGACCTATTCCAAAAACACTTATCAAGTTATCGTAAACTTCTTTGTCTGTTAATAATTTCCATTTAATAGAATTATTCTTATTTAAATAACTAACCAAACTTAATAAGCATTTTTTTTTATTATTAGTAATAGGAAGATCGTTAATTTTTTTGGCATTAAATGTAAAATTAGTTAAAGTATTTTTTTTAAAAATTAATTTTGATCTTTGTTGTATTGATTGAGCTGCACTAGTAGAAATTTGTTGAGAACAAATTGAATTAAATAAAACTTCAAATACAGATTTATTGGTTTTTAATAAAATTTTTTTAGTTCCATAAGTTTTAAATATTGGGTCAATATTTTGAATATGATTAATACCAACGGTCCAATAGTTCATATTAATTTTAAAATTGATGAAGTATCGAAATTTTTATAATTTGATTTTGCTAATTTCTTATAAAGTTCAAAAGCTTTTTTAGTAATAGGTAAATTTATTTTCATTTTTTTTGCATGAGCAATAACATATTTTAGATCTTTAGCCATAAGTTCAGATGAAAAACCAAAATCAAATTCACCTCTTATCATAGTAGGAAACCTATTTGTTAATTGCCAAGAGCCGCCAGCACCATTAACGACAGCATTATAAAATTTCATTTGATCCAGTTTATTAATCTTATTAAATTTTATTGCTTCAGAAATTGAAATTAAAATTCCACATATAAGAATTTGATTTGAAAATTTACTTAACTGACCCGATCCAGAATTGCCCATAAAGGTAATATTTTTACAGTATGAAGATATTATCTTATTAACATCTAAAAGTCTCTTAGATGATCCTCCTATCATAGTCGAAAGGCATCTATTTTTAGCACCCTCCTCTCCGCCTGTAACAGGGGCATCATAAAATGAAATATTTTTTTTAGTGAAATAATCATTTAATTTTTTAACTTGAGGAATTGAAATAGTAGAATGATCTATGATTAATATTTTTTTGTGAAAATATTTAATTAATGATCTATTCATTAATACTGTCCTTACTGCATCATCATCTTTTAAACATGTAATTACATAATCGACTTTAATTTCAAGATTAAAATTAAAAAAAATTGCTTTATTTAATTTAGACCAAGTATTAAATTTTTTTTTTGATCGATTATGAATAAAAAGATTAATATTTTTTATTTTGGATAAATGAGAAGACATTTGGTAGCCCATTCTACCAAGACCAATAAAAAGAACATTAAATTTTGGCATAATAAAAAAAGCTCTTATCCGATAAAGTTAAATCAAATTTGATAGGGTTCTTATTTAAAGAATTAAAATTAATATTTTCTAAAAATCCTAATACTGGAAAAATATCCCATATTTTACCTTTATTTAAAGGCAAGAAACTTCTATCACCTTCTAATATTTGGATCATATCATAACCTATTGAACTTGATCTATTTTGAAGTATATAATTACCAATAATAGAAGAATATTTATCAATACCCTCATCACTAAGATAACCCATATGGTGATTTAGATTTTTTATATTATGAATTTTGAAATTCTTAAAAATAGTATTATTAGTTAAATGATAAAAATCATTATTTATAGGATTATGAATAATAGAAAAAATATTTTTATTATTTTCAATATAGCTAATCATAATTGCAACCTTATTAACACCATTAATAAAATTTCTAGTGCCGTCGATAGGGTCTAGAGTTAAATATTTATCTTTATCATTAAAATTAATTGGAAATGTTTCTTCCGCTATAAAAGAATTGAAGCCTTTATTGGTAAAATAATTAATCAACAACTCTTCAATTTCTTCATCATGAATTGTAGCTTTAGATGAATCAGACTTAATTTTAACATCTTTACTTTTAACTTTACCTAAATTAGGCAATATATAATTTTTAGAAATTTCAGATAAAAAAATATTTAAATCAATAAAAAAATTATTATCAATAATCATCAAGAATTTTTTCAAATTTAGCTGAATATTTATTTTCTAAACTTATGAAAAGAATATCATTATTACTTGGAAGATGATCGCTGGTATTAAGATAAAGCCTATCATCTGAGAAGGTACATATATGATTAAATATCTTGTTGTTTTTGATTATTTCAAACAAGTCATTGTGATATTTAATCTCATAAACAGTATATGAGTCTCTTAAAATTGAGTGATATGATAGTAAATTACCTTGGCTTATTTTTTCAATAATTCTAGAAGTTGTAAGTTCCCTTGGGTTAATAAAAATATCAATACCTAGATCATTTGCAAAAGATGAAAAAGTTTCATTATTAATTATAGATATTACTGAATCCGCACCTCTTTTTTTAGAAATAATAGATAAGATAATATTAATTTGATCACTATCAGTGACACTTATAACTAAATTAGTGTTACTAATATCTAGTTCTTCGTAAAGTGATTGATCAAGAGCATTTCCATTAAAAATATTACTGTATTGTAACTCTTTAACCAAAAAATCACATCTATGAGAATTGCTCTCTAGAATTTTTAAATTGATTTTCTGTTCATCTTTTTCAATCAATTTAGCTAAATTGTAGCCAATATTACCACCGCCTATAATCAAAATATTTAAAGCATGATCAACAAATCCAAAAAATTTAATGAGAGATTGAATATTGTTTAGTTGTAAAATTAAGTAGAGGTGATCAGAATCTTTTATGCCATGAAAATCTAAAGAAATTTTCTCCTCAAATGAGTGCCCAACATAAACAATATTATTTTCATTAAAAAAATTTTTTATATCTAAATAAGAATTATTTTTAAAAAGGTCTGAAGATTTTAAGCCAACAAGAGACAATTGATTTGAAATTAATTTCTCACTAAAAAAAGCACCAGGCATATGTATTTTTTCAAAAATATTAGCTGCGACTTCATTTTCTGGAGAGATTACATAATCTAAAAATTCATTATTAGTTTTAAAAATTTTATCATCGGCCTCATTTATCAAATTTTGGTTTCTAATTCTAGCTATTGTCTTATCAACTTTTAGAAAATCTTTAGCAAATTTACATGTTAGGATATTCTTCTCATCACTCTTAGTAACAGCTATAAAATAATTAATTTTTTGCTTAAAATTTTTATAAAAACCAGGATCCATTGGATCATCGGTAAGTGTTTTAATATCAAAATTTTCAGAAAGAGATTTAAGTTCATCACTATTATCATCAATTAAAAAAACATTTTTATTTTGTTCAGAGAGTTTTTTTGCCAAGTTAGCACCAACAACTCCTGATCCTAAAATTAAAATATTCATTCAGTTAAATTAATTTTCAATGTTTTAATTTTTCTATAAAGAGAAACACGATCTAAATTTAAAGATAATGCTGTTTTTGTGACATTCCAGTTATTAATTTTCAATTTATTAATTAAATAATCTCTTTCAAATGAATTTCTAGCATCTTTATATGAGAGATCATACAAATTATTAGCATTATTATTATTATTATTTATATGTTGATCAATATGGGATAGATTTATTACACTTTCAGATATATCGATATTCTTAATAATATTTTCAGAAATATTCATTAATTGGAATACATTTCCAGGCCAATCGTAATTCATTATTTTATCTTTGCAATTATCATCAATAGAGACTTCTTTATTCAATAGTTTATGAGAAAATAATCTTAAATAATGACTAAAGAGATCTAATATTTCATCATTCCTAAATCTTAATGGTTTCAATTTAAAATTAATATTAAAAAATTTATATTGATTTAATATCAAATCTTGATGAGAGTCTCCTACAATAGAAGCATTAATGTTATTAGAAATAATAAAATTGTTTAATTTATTAAGGTCTGCACCTTTAAATTTATCAATATCATTTATGTAAATAGTAAAATATTTATGTATTGAGTTAAGCTTAAGTATGTCATCAAAATTAAGTACAATTTCATTTAAATTTATAAAAGTATCAGAATCATTATTTGATATATTATTATGAATTAAGTTAGCTAAAAAAAATTTACCAATTCCTGAAGGTCCTGAAATAAATATATTTTCTTTAGTTTTAAGTTTATTGATTTTACTTAATATAGATAAGATTTCGTTGGAAGATCCAATAAAGTTAATTTTTGTATGAAAAGAAATTTTGTTTCTATAATTATCAATAGTTAATTTATTTTTCAAAAATTCTAAATTCTTTGATATTACATGCAGTAATTTTTTTGTTTCGAAAGGTTTTTCAATAAAATCATGAGCACCAGATTTAAGTGAGTCAATAGCATTGTCAATATTAGCGTGACCGCTAAAAGAAATAATAATTAAATCATTATAGTTATTAGATAAATTAGAAATCAATTGATTACCTTGAAGAGAACTATTTTTAAGCCATAAATCAACTAAAACTAAATCATAATTATTATTAGATAGCTCTTCTAGGCATTCATCAGAATTCATTACATATGATGCTTTATGACCTTCATCAATTAGAGTCATAGCAACTTGCTTACATATTTCGATTTCATCATCTATAATTAATATATTAGGCATTAAATATAATTTTTACTTCGAAACCATTATTTTTAGATGTATTAATATTTAAATATAATCCATTGTCACTAATTATTTTATTTACTAACGATAAGCCAAGGCCAGTAGAATCTTTAGTCGAAAAATATGGTTCAATTAACCGGCTCACATCTCCGTCGAATCCAGGACCATTGTCACTAAAAACAAATTGAATACTATTATTATCATTAAGAAGTGAAATATTGATAATTAAATTAGTTAAATTTTTACCAGCTTCTATAGCATTTTTAAATAAATTATTCAGGATGAGATCAAAATAAGATTGATCAAATTGGATGAAAATATCATCATCAATAGAACTAGTGAATTTAATATAATTATAATTTTTAGAATAGTCTTCAAGGTATATATTAAGAATATCAGAAATATTAAGATTAACATAATTAGCCTTAGGCATTCTTGCATAAGATGAAAATTCATTAATTAAATTTTGAATAAGGAAAATCTGTCTTTTAATAGAAGTAATAGAATTAGATATGTCATTTTCTAAATTAGTATCCTTAATTTTTTTCTCAATAAATTCAGCAGAAAGCAGCATAGGCGTAAGAGGATTTTTAATTTCGTGTGAAATTTTTCTAGCTAAGTCAGCTAAAGCTTTATTTTTTTCAGAATTAATTATTTTAGGCATATTATCTAAAATTTCTTTATTTTTAGAAATTAAGCTATCTCTTTGCTTAGAAATTGTTTCACTCATAACATCAAATGATTTTGATAAGATGGATATATCATCTTTTTGGCCAATAGTTTTAGATGTAACTCTCGATATCTTACCCCTTTTTAAGTTATAAATAGCAACACTTAAATCTCTTATAGGATTAGCTAGATTAACACTAAATTTATAACCAATAATTAAAAAAATGAGAATAATGCAACCAGAAATAATAAAAAAAATAGTGAAAAAAGTAATTTGAATATTTTTTTTGTTATTATCTATATTTTGATAAGCGTCATAAGATTTAATGATATTTTTATAAAATTTTAAAAGGTCTAAATCTATTTTTTTAATTAAAATTAAATTAGTAGCCTTATTTATTTCGGTAATAGAGAAAAATTGACCTTCATTGAAAAAAATATTTGAGTCATTATCTTTGTAATTATCTATTAGAATTTTATTAGAATTTTTTAAACTAATATTTTTTTCTGAAAAATAGACTTTATTTAATAAATCATTCTCTAATAAATAAATTGTCTCTATATCAAATCTTTCTATAATAGAAGGATCTATATCTCTTTTAGCTAGTAAGTAATTTTTAATAAAATTACTATCTGTAATTAAATCAGTTTCACTTTGTTTGATAAATTTATTAGCAATTAAATATGAATTATTTACTGTATTTTTGAATGCAGGACCTAACCACGTGCTGACTTCAATATTAAAGAAAATTAAAGATGAAATTAAGATAATTGCACTAGGTACAATTGAAAAAATACTAAAGAAGAAAAAAAATTTATAAAATAATCTAAGTCCGATAATTTCTCTTTTTTTTGTTTTATAAATTTTAAATAAACTAATAAAAAGAAAAGATGCTAAAAATATGAAATAACTTAAATCTACAATAAGTATGTATTGTATTAATTCTGCATTTCTAACTATTTCATTTGATGAAATTAAAGAATATACTGTAAGGATAAATAAAATTATAAAAATAACTAAGAGAGATACAATTTGAATTCTGTTGCTAAAAAATGACATTTAATAAATATAATTTTATAATACTTGCTGCTGGTAAAAGTACAAGATTTGGTAAAAATGTAAATAAAACAACTCTGAATTTCAGGAATAAGCCACTAATTAGTCATATTTTAGGACAATTAGATATTATTGGTTTAACTGACATCACTATAGTTCACAACAAAGAGAATAAAAAGTATTTCCAAGAATTTAAAAACAAATGCAAACTAGTTATGGGTGGAAATGAAAGATCAGTGAGTGTTAAAAATGCTCTACTAAAAAATAACAAAAAAGAATTTACAATTATTCATGATTTAGCAAGACCATTTTTAAGTAAAAAAACTATTTTAAATATTAAAAAAAATTTAGATTTGAAATATCAATGCGTAATTCCTTATTCAAAAGCTACAGATACAATGTTATTAAATAATAATACTATCAAAAGAGATAATATTAAAATGTTAAGAACACCACAGGGATTTGTTACAAGTGTTATTAAAGACCTTCATATAAAAAATAAAGATAAGTACATTACAGATGATAGTGAGTTATTTAGAAGATCAAAAAATCAGTATAAGGTAAAATATATAAAAGAATTAGAAGATAATTTTAAATTAACAACAAGAGAAGACTCTAATAAACTAAAATATTTAGAGTTTAAAAATGTTAAATTTGGAATTGGATATGATATTCATAGAATTGAAAAAACAAAAAATTTAAATAATTTAAATTTAGGTGGAGTGACTATTAGGTCTAAATATAAAATTATTTCTCATTCTGACGGTGATGTAATATTACACTCAATTACTGATGCAATACTGGGTGCTATATCTAAAAGAGATATAGGGGTTTATTTTCCAAATAATAAAATTAATAAAAATAGAAATTCTAATATTTTCTTAAAATACAGTATTGATAAAATGAAAAAAGAAAAACTTTTTATAGGAAATATTGATATCATGGTTGTTTCTGAAAAGCCTAAAATAAATATTATTTACAATAAAGTCATCGATCATCTTGTTAAATTACTAAATATAAGTAAAAATCAAATTACACTTAAAGCAACAACTAACGAAAAATCTGGATTAATAGGCGATGAAAAATTTATAGCTGTTTGGTCTAGTGTTTTATTAAAAGAAATTTAAGCTGTCTGTTTAAGTTTAATAAAATCTTCATCGGCATGATAACTAGATCTAGTCATTGCTGAGGAAGAAATCATTTTAAAACCCAAAGAAACACAAAAGTCATATAAAGATTTAAATTCTTCAGGGGTATAGAACTTATGAACTTTTTCATGGTGAACTGAAGGCTGTAGATATTGTCCAATAGTAACAAAATCAATATTAGATTTTTTCATATCACTTAATACACATTTAACTTCATTTAAGTCCTCACCAAGACCTAGCATAATTCCTGATTTTGTAAAAATAGAAGCGTCGTGACGCTTAACATCTAATAATAGATTTAAGCTTTTTTCATAATTGGATCCCGGTCTTATTTGTCTATAAAGCCTAGGAACAGTTTCAACATTGTGATTAAAAACATCCGGCCTTACATTTGCTATATCAATATAATTTTTATTTTTTCTTAAAAAATCTGGGGTTAAAATTTCAACGGTTGTTAAAGGGGATAGCTCTCTAATATACTTAATTGTATCAATAAAATGTTGAGCTCCTCCATCCTCTAAGTCATCTCTATCCACACTCGTAATAACAACATGCTTAAGACCAAGTTTAAATACAGATTTAGCAACATTTAAAGGCTCTAGGGGGTCCGGTGGTCCTGTAGGCTTTCCCGTCTTTACGTTACAAAAAGCACAAGCTCTTGTGCATGTATCTCCTAAGATCATGAAAGTGGCATGTTTTTTACTCCAACATTCACCAATATTTGGACATGCAGCCTCTTGACAAACAGTATTAAGGTTATGCTCTTTGACTATCTCGAGAGTTTCAAAATAAGTTTTACTTGTTGGAGCCCTCACCTTAAGCCAACTAGGTTTTTTTAATGTAGTTGGGTTGTGTTTATTGATTTTTTCCGGATGCCTAATCACAGTTTAAATATGTAGTGGCTTATCAAAAGCAGATAAGACACTCTCATGAATAGATTCAGATAAAGTAGGATGGGCAAAAATAGTGTTAATAAAATCTTCTTCTGTAGCCTCTGCTGTCATCGCAATACTAAAAGTAGATAGTAATTCAGTAACATCAGGTCCGATAAGGTGTGCGCCCAGCAACTCTCCTGTTTTGCTATTAAATAGTGTCTTTACAAATCCATAACTATTATTAATAGTCTGGGATTTACCATTTGCCATAAATGGAAAACTGCCTTTCTTGTAATCTACACCATCAGCTAAAAGTTGGTCTTCAGTTAACCCAATAGAAGCTATTTGTGGGAGACTATATATACATCCAGGAATATTTTTTTCTAAAATTTCATGCTGTTCTTTATTGGTTTTTATAAAATTAATACAATTTATAGCTTCATGTGTAGCCTTATGGGCTAACCATGGTCCTCCACTAATATCACCAATAGCAAATAAATTTTTATAGTTTGTCATACCAACATTAGATGTCTGTAAATAACCACTATTATCTAAATCTAAGTTAAATTCATCAGTGATTTCTTTAGCTATGTTTGGTACAACGCCTATAGAAACAATCAAAGCATCTGAAGACAAATTTTTACCATCATTAAATTCGATTAAAACAGAACTTTTATTTTTGTTAATTTTTGTAATATTAGAATTTAATTCAAACTTAATTCCTTTTTTTTCAAATATTTTTTTTGCTTCTATAGAAATATCTTTATCAAATTGTGGTAAAATTTTATCCTGCGTTTCAAAAACCGTAACATTTGCTCCTAAAGCATTATAAATGCTTGCATACTCTATGCCAATTGCACCAGAACCTATAATAACCAAATTTTCAGGAAGGGATTTTGGTATCATGGCCTCTTTTGAACTCCAGATACTTTCATCAAAGCTTAAGTCCATTAATTTTTTTGGACTACAGCCGGTGGCAAGAACGCAGTACTTACTAGTTACATTTCTACCGTCCCCCACATTAAATAAAAAATTTTCATCAGACTTTTTAGGTAGTGCTCGGATTTTAAAAATTTCAATATTATTTTTTTTCATAAGTGAGTTGACGCCTTTAGATAAATTCTCCGATGCTTGCCTTGATTTTTGCACAATTACTTCTAAAGTCATTTTTTTTAAAGCCTCATCTTCTAAGCCATAATTTTTTGATTTTTCTATAAATTCAGCAGAATGAAGTAATGATTTTGTAGGAATACAACCCCAATTCAAACATACTCCACCTAATTTATCTTCTTCAAACAAACAAACAGAATAACCCAGTTGAGAAGCTTTAATAGCAGCAACATAACCACCTGGCCCGCCTCCAACAATTGCTATATCGAATTTATCCATTAATTAATTTTTTCCATAGTACTAGTCACATGAGAGAAGAATTTGGCAGCGAGAACGCCGTCAACAGCTCTGTGATCACAGGCTAACGTTAGATTCATAAAATTACCAGTTGAAATTTCTCCTTTTGAAACCAAAACATCTTCAAATATTTGACCTACAGAAAGGATATAACTTTGACCCGGAAAGATGATCGCATCAAAACTCCTGATATTAAAAGACCCTAAATTAGAAATACTAATAACACCTCCTGTTAAATCTTGAGGACTTAATTTATTAGACCTAGTTAAGTCTATTAAAGTATTCAAAGATTGAGACAGGCCGTTCAAGTCCATAGTTTCAATATTTTTTAAAACTGGCATCTTTAAACCAACATCAGAATCAACAGCTAGACCTACTTCAATACTATTATTAATTTTAAACTCATCATTTTGAGAATAAGTACAGTTTGCCTCAGGAAAAGCTTTAAAAGATTCTGATATCGCAAACATCAATAGAGTATTCAGAGAGTATTTACTGCCATTTTGCTTATTTATTTTTCTAAACTCCAACAAACTATCCATTTGAACTTTAGCATTTAAATAAAAATGAGGAATATTTTGTTTTGAATATACTGTGGCTTTGGCTATAGCTTTTCTTAATTTATCGTCACTCCTTAAAGCCGGATCCCCAAGGTCTCTTAAAATTATTCTATTGTTAGGTCCAGTTCCAGATACGTTTTCAATATTTATATTTTTTTTTATAGAAATAATTTTTGCAGCTGGGCTTATAAATATTTTGGAATCAATGCCTTTAGGAGTGTCCACTTGAAAGAGATCATTTACTTTAATTTTTCTTCCAGTATGAGTTACGGAAGTAATATCTATTTTATTTTGGACAGCAATTCTTTTTGCTAATGACGTAATTTTTATATTTTTTGTTAGATTTGTCATATTTGAACTGGTGAGTGCCTCTTTATCGGCTACCTTGTCTGTCTCCACTTCAATTTTGATTTCAGGCTCTTTAGTTTGTGTAATATTTTTGGAATCGTTAATAAATGCATTTATAGTATTTTCATCAATAGTTTTAGATTCAGAAATTAAGGCTACTAATGTATTTACTTTAACTGTTTGACCTTTTTCAAAAAAAATTTTAGCTAAATAGCCATCTTCTGGAGCTTCATATTCCATAGTTGCTTTATCTGTTTCCACTTCAAATAAAACTTCACCTGATAAAACTTCGTCTCCAACTTTTTTAATCCAACTAACAATTTTCCCCTCTTCCATAGTTGGAGAAAGAGAAGGCATTGTAATTTTAGTAAACATTAATTACCTATAAGTAACTTTTTTAATAGCATCCACAATATCGTTGGTGGAGGGAAGAGCCAGTTTTTCTAGATTTTCAGCATAAGGCATTGGAACGTCTTTTCCGCTTACTTTTATGATTTCTGAATCTAAATGATCAAAACAATTAGATTGAATTAAATGAGATAAATGAGAACCAAAACTAGTATTGCCCCAACCATCTTCAACTATAACTACTCTATTAGTTTTCCTAATTGATTTAAAAATAGTTTCTTCATCAAGCGGTTTAATTGTTCTTAAATCAATTATTTCTGGATTTAATCCAAGTTTTTGAATCTCAGGCATTGCATCTAGGATACGCTTAACACTCATACTAAAACCGATTAATGTCACATCTTTTCCTTCATTAATAATATTTGCTTTTCCTAGGGGTATTGTAAAATCATTTTCTTCAGGAACTAAAGTTTTTTGATTATAAAGAATTTCATGTTCTAAAAAAATGACGGGATTAGGATTTCTAATAGAAGATTTTAATAACCCCTTAGCATCTCTTGCATTAGAAGGGGCAACAACAATTAAACCAGGTATATGAGAATACCAGGAAATAAAACATTGACTATGTTGCGCACCAACTCTAGCAGCCGCACCATTAGGACCTCTAAATACTATAGGAACATTAATTTCACCTCCAGACATATAGAGAGATTTTGCTGCAGAATTAATTACTTGATCTATTGCCTGCATAGAAAAATTAAAAGTCATAAATTCACATATCGGTTTTAGGCCAGACATTGCAGCCCCAATAGCTAATCCGGCAAATCCATGTTCAGAAATAGGCGTGTCCAAAACTCTATCTTTGCCAAATTTTTGTAATAGTCCTTGGGTGATCTTATATGCGCCTTCATACTCTGCAACTTCCTCACCAAGCAAAAAAACATCCTTATCTAAATTCATTTCTTCTTCTATTGCACTGTTTAATGCTTCACGCATAGTGATTTCTTTTTCAGTCCATTTTTTACTTAAATCGTCAGAGCTAGCATCTGCAAAGTTAATTTTGATTTCATTTTTTGGATTTACCACTGCAATAACTTCATCTAGATTTGTTGATGAATCGGGATTAGATTTTCCTACTTCTATCTCCACTTCTTCTGCTTCTCCTTCTATTTTCAGAATAGCGATTACTGTATTGACTTTTACATCTTGTGTATTCTCTAAAATAATAATTTTTGAGATTATCCCATCATCAGGAGCTTCAAGCTCCATAGTAGCCTTATCAGTTTCAATTTCAGCAATCACATCACCAGATTTTACATCATCATTTTCTTTAACTAGCCATTTTACCAAATTTCCAGTTTCCATAGTAGGTGAAAGTGCGGGGAGTGTTATCTTCATAAATAGACCTCGGTGTATAATTCTTCAAGTTCAGGTAAAGGGCTTGTCATAGCAAATTGCTCAGCTTCTTTGATTGTTTTTTTTACATTTTGTTCAATTATTTTTAGTTCTTCTTCTTTTATTTTATGATCTTTAATTAATTTTTCTTTCATAGTTAAGATTGGGTCTATTTCTTTTTTTTCTAAAACCTCTTCTTTAGATCTATATAAGGCCGGATCAGACATTGAATGACCCCTAAATCTATAAGTATCCATCTCTAAGACATAAGGTTTTTTATGTTTGTTTATAAAATCTCTTGCTTCTATAGCAGCCTTACTGACTTCAAAAAAATCCATACCGTCAACTTTCTTTCCTTCGATTCCAAAAACTTTTGCTCTATCAACTAAATTTCCCCCTGCAGCAACTCTATCTGCAGCAGTCCCCATCCCGTATTTATTATTTTCAATAATGAACAAAACTGGTAAGTCCCATATTGAAGCTAAATTGAAGGATTCAAAAACCTGGCCATTATTCATCGCACCGTCACCCAAATACACTCGTGATATTTTTTTTTCATTTCTATACTTGTGAGCAAAACCTAAGCCACAACCGATGGGAACTTGAGCGCCAACAATACCATGACCTCCATAAAATCTATTAGCTTTTGAGAACATATGCATGGAACCGCCCTTACCTTTTGAGATACCACCCGACCTGCCTGTAAGTTCAGCCATTACAAGCTTTGGATCAACGCCTCTTGCAATAATATGTCCATGATCTCTATAAGATGTCACTACTGTATCTTCTGAATTGACTGACGATAATATTCCTATGACTACAGCTTCTTGTCCGATATAAAGATGGCAAAAACCTCCTATGGCACCAGAACCATAAAGCTGTCCTGCTTTTTCTTCAAATTTTCTAATAAGAAACATTTTCTCATAAAAATCCATTAACTGCTTATTATTAAATTTGGTCATTAATTTATTTTAATTAATACCTCGCCTGGACTTGTTTTATGTGGATATTTTTTTTTCATAATTTCATCTAAAAAATCTTCTCTTCCTGAATATAATGCATATAAGTCCTTATCTAAAGATGATTTTTTCTTAATAAGAACATTAATTTGGTCTTGATATAAAGATTCTTGAAAATCATTAACTAGATAATTCCCAATATTGTACCTACCGTAAAAGAGATGATAAGATAAATACAAAAGAATTAGTAAAATTATACTATTAAAAAAAAAATTTAGATTTAATAAATTTAAAATAAATTTCATTTTAATTAGAATTTAAACATAAAATTAAGGTAATTAATCATTTAAATGCATTTCTTTTACTTAAAGTGATAAGAATCATTAAGAGAATATTTTATTAGAATTACCACTGTAATTAGCGACCATATCAGATTCTTCAATTCTAAGCAGTTGATTATATTTAGCAACTCTATCTGACCTAGATAGTGAACCAGTCTTAATTAATGGACATTGAGAAGCTACTGCTAAATCAGCTATAAAACTATCTTCAGTTTCTCCAGATCTATGTGACATGATTGAAACAAAATCATTATTTTTAGCTAAATCAATAGCCTCGAGGGTTTCAGAAACTGTTCCTATCTGATTTAATTTTATTAAAATACTATTAGCCTGCTTGAGATTAATGCCTTCTTGAAGTTTTTGGATATTTGTTACAAATAAATCATCACCTACAAGCTTTATATTATCACCCAATGAACTAGTGATATTTGTCCAGCCTTGATAGTCCTCCTCATCAAGAGCATCTTCTATTGAAAAGATAGGATAATTTTTACAAATATTTTCATATACTTTAATCATGTCATCAGTTGAGAGATTTTCTCCTTCAAAATTATATTTTCCAGATTCAAAAAATTCACTTGAAGCCGAATCAAGAGATATCTTAAAATGATTATTAATTTGATAACCGGATGTTTCTATTGAATCACAGATTATATCAAGAACTTCAATGTGCGATTTTAAATTTGGAGCAAAGCCACCCTCATCACCAACATTAGTATTATGTCCTTTTGATTTTAAATTTTTTTTTATTTTACCAATTACGTCATGCGTGGCAGACAGAGCTTCTCTTAAGTTTACAAAATTTATTGGCAGAATCATAAATTCTTGAAAATCGACATCATTATCTGCATGCTGACCACCATTAATAATATTTAGCATTGGAACTGGAATACTTAGATTGTCATTACCTTGGGATAAAAATGTTTTATTAAAATTTATATAAGACCAGGCTTTATAATAAGCAAGACTTAGTGATAAAATTGCATTTGCACCAAACTTAGATTTATTTTCAGTGCCATCTAAAGACAATATAAAGGAATCAAATTCTAAATAATCATTGAAAGCTTTATTAATCAAATGAGGTTTGATTGCAATATTTACATTATCAACAGCGTTCAGAACACCTTTTCCACTCATTCTTTTTTTGTCATTATCTCTTAGTTCTAAGGCTTCAAATTTCCCTGTTGAAGCTCCCGAAGGAACTAGTCCAAAAAAAGGATCGGGATGTCCTTCAACGAGCATTTCACATTCAACAGTAGGATTTCCTCTACTATCAAAAATTTCTCTAGCTTTAATATTTAATATTTTTACCATCTACTTACTCCTTTGCGGCTTTATTAATTTTACTAATAGATTTAATTAACTGTTCCATTTTATCTAAATAAATCATATTTGGACCGTCACTCAATGCCACACTAGGATTAGTGTGAGTTTCTATAAAAAAACCAGCAATTCTTAATGCAGATGCTGCTTTAGATAAAGGAAGGACATATTCTCTCGCACCATCACTTTTAACACCAAGACCACCTGGTATCTGGACACTATGAGTTGAGTCAAAAATTATTGGGTAGCCAAATTTTTTCATTAATTCTATGCCTTTAAAATCATTTATAAGATAATTATAACCGAAACTGTTACCCCTTTCAGTGATAATTATTGATTTATTATTACGAGATTCAATTTTTTTGATAATATTCAAAACTTCTGGATGTGATAGGAACTGACCTTTTTTTACATTTATAGTTTTATGTGTATCTGCCGCAGCCATTATTAAATCAGTTTGCCTAGATAGAAAAGCCGGTATTTGTATTACATCTATATAATCTAGCAGTTCAGGTATTTGGGAACTCTCATGAACGTCAGTGGTAATTGTTAATTTAAGATCTTTTTTTATAGATTTTAAAATATCCATAGAGGCATTTAAAGACATTTTTGAACGGCTCGATATATGAGAGCTTCTATTAGCTTTATCAAAACTACATTTAAAAATTAAGTTAAATTTATATTTTTTAGATAATAGTGAGAGTTTTGAAGCTACTTTATATGCCAACTTATCGCTCTCCAAAAGACACGGACCAGATATAAAAGTTAATCGATCAGTATCATTAGAAATGTTGAAATTAGATAATTTAATTTTTTTATTCATTATTTCATATTATATGAATTTTTAATAAAAGATAAAAAAATAGGATGTGGCTTAAAAGGTTTAGATTTTAATTCTGGATGAAACTGGACCGCTAAAAACCACGGATGATTCATATTTTCAATTATTTCTAATAAATTTTTATCTTTTGATATACCAGAAAATTTCATACCTTTTTTTTCAATGATATTTTTGAACTTAGGGTTCACTTCATATCTATGCCTATGTCTTTCATTAATTTTACTAGTTTTATAAATTTTATGCGCAAGAGTATTTTTTGAAATAAAACAAGGATATGAACCCAGTCTCATTGATCCACCTAAGTTGGCTTTTTCATTCCTCTTTATGACTAATTTTTTATTAGACCACTCCGTCATCAAAGAAACTACATTAGTTTTAAATTTACCAAACTCAGAACTTCCAACATTTTTAATTTTCAAAACATTTCTGCAATATTCTATAATTGCTAATTGCATACCAAGACATATTCCCAAAAAAGGAATATTATTTTCTCTAGCAAATTTAATTGCTTCAATTTTTCCAGATATTCCCCTATTACCAAAACCCCCAGGGATAAGTATTCCATTAGCATTAGCTAATAGTGATTTAACTGTTTTAGAATTAATAGTTTCTGAATCTAACCACTTAATTTTAACGATGACCTTATTATGAACGCCAGCATGGTAGATAGCTTCATACAAAGATTTATAACTGTCTCTTAAGTTAATATATTTACCTATTATTAAAATCTCAAGTTCCTCCTTGGCTACAGATTCCAATAGTTCAAAATTTTTCCATAACTTTAAATCTAATTTTTTAGGTGTTTTAATCTTAAGTTTTTTAATAACTATTTCATCTAGTTTAGATTTACTGAGTAAAGACGGAACTCTGTAAATACTAGGTACATCATAGGAAGGTATTACTGATTTTCTTGAGACATTACAGAACAAACTAATTTTAGATAGTTCATTATCAGAAATTTTTTTACTACTCCTGCAAACAATAATATCGGGCTGAATACCAGAATTTAAAAGTTCTTTTACTGAATGTTGAGTTGGTTTTGTTTTAAGCTCTCCAGAAGATTCTAAATAAGGAAGTAATGTTAAATGTATTAATAATGTGTCATTTGGTTTTTCATTTTTGAATTGCCTTATAGCTTCTAGGAAGGGCAGGCTTTCGATGTCTCCAACTGTGCCCCCAATTTCACAAATCACAACTTCATTATCATTAACATTTAGTTTAACAAAAGATTTAATTTCTTCGGTGACGTGAGGTATGACTTGTACCGTAGACCCAAGATAAATACCTTTGCGTTCTTTATCTATTACGGAAGAATATATTTTTCCAGATGATATTGAATCGTTTTTAGAGCAATTAATATCAGTAAATCTTTCGTAATGACCTAAATCTAAATCTGTTTCAGAGCCATCATCCGTAACAAAGACCTCCCCGTGTTGATAAGGACTCATTGTTCCAGGATCTACATTTAAATAAGGGTCTAATTTTCGAATTTTTAAATTAACACCTCTTGATCTCAATAAAGCAGCAAGTGATGCGGTGACTATTCCCTTACCTAATGATGAAACTACACCTCCGGTAACAAAAATAAATTTCACTTCAGTGGAACTTCAGGGATTTTTTCAGTTAGATTTTCATCTATCTCTATTGTATTAGAAATATTTTCTAAATCAATTTCTGGTGCAAAATTTCTATTCATAAATGCAGCGATCGCAAGACACCAAAAAAGAAAACCAAAAGCTATAATATAAGTAATTTTTGTTATACTAGTTTTTGGTTTTGGAGCCTTCATACCTCCAGATATTGAACTTTGCGTTCCTAGACCCAAACTTCCCCCTTCTGTTTTTTGAAAGAGAATTATTAGGACGAGAACTGCCCCTAATGATGCACTAATTATAAGAAATATATTAATCATTATTTAAATTTTTCGATGAATGATTTTTTAATAGACGCTGAACCTACTAAAAAACCATCCAATTCCTTAATTTCAGATAGTATATCTAAATTATCGGAATTTACCGATCCACCATATAAAATTTTAAGTTTTTTGAAAGAATAATCTTTTAGAAAATCTTTAATAAAGCTTACAATATTGATTATTTCTTTATTAGAAGGAATTAGACCAGAACCTATAGCCCATAAAGGCTCATAGGCAATAAAAACAGTATTATAGTGTATTTTTTTGTCAAATATTTCATTAAGTTGTTTTCTAATATGATTTTTAGTATGTTTTTTTTTGTAAATAAGTAAATTTTCCCCGATACAAACTATTGGAGTAATTCTATTATCAACAGCAATTTTAACCTTTTGATTAACAATATGATCATTTTCTTTTCTGTACTGCCTAACTTCAGAATGACCAACTAAAGAATAATTAATATCATTTTCTTTAAGATCAGAAATAGCTAAAAATGAGGTAAAACCACCTTTTCCATATTCATCAAAGTTTTGAGCAGAAAAAGTAACATTACTATATTTATGCTTTAAGAGACCTAGAGATAATGAGCTAGGAGCTAAAATTATCTTAAATTTATTAATAAACTTAGTCTTAGAGATAAATTTTACTAATAAACTAGAGTCATTAATACCTAGATAAGATTTCCAATTAAAAATTATAAATTTCATAAATATCTGATAGAAATAACACTTTATTTCAAACTATGAAAACAAAAATTATAACAATATTTTTTAGCGCATTATTAGCAGGAAGCTTCTTATTAATGGGTTTTAATAAATTTATAACCCCAGAATTTATATTAAAAATAGATAATGACAAAATTACAGTAGTTGAATTCAATCAATTATTTAACGAATATAAAATTAATTCAAATCTACAACAACTAAACCCTCAACAAGAAATAGTAGCTAAAATCAATTATATAGGTCAATTAATTAATGAATTATCTCTGAAAAAATATTTAAAAGAAAAAATAAAATTAAATGAAAATTCAGTAATGACAGTCTTAAAAAAAACATTAGGTGAAAATCAAGATATTAGTAAATTTTCTACATCTAAATTTCAAGATACTTTAGATAATTTAGGTAATGAAATAAATAAGGAGATATTTCTAGATAGTTTGGAATCTGAATTATTCAAAAAAATAGAAATTAATAAAAAACTACTAAAAGAAAAAATAGTTAAAATTTATAAAATAAAAAATGAAGATTTAAATATTGATAGTGAAAGCATATCAAAATACGAGAATGAAATAGATACTTATAGAATAGAGGTAAGAAAAGTTGATTTAGTTAAATACATAAAAGAGACAATAATTAACGAAAGTATTATTAAAAGCTTTTATGATGAAAATATAAATATTTTCACAAAGCCTAAAACTTTTTCTTACGATCAAATCATAGTCAAACAAAATGATTTATCATCACTCAAATTTGAAGATTATAGAAATGATAAGAATAAAATAAATTCATTTACTAAGATTGAAAAACAGAAAATTCTTCCACAGATATATAGCAAACTTAATGAGCTTAATGAAAATAAAGAATCTGGCATCTTTAAAATTGGTGATTTAAATTATATTGTGAAATTGAATAAAATTAATCCTGCAATTATATATACAAAACAAGAAGTAAAATTAGAAATTATTAATAAAATTATAGATGATGAACTCAAAAATATTGAAATACTAAACTTAGATGAAATAAATAATGAATTTATAGAAGAAGAAAATTTGTATTCAGATAATTTTTCATTTAGAGAAAATTTAGATAAAGATAATTATAAAATATTTGAAGGACAGAATGAGGGAAATTTTATAGATAAAAAAAAATATTATGAATATAATATTATCAAAACGTCAATTAATAAAATTCCATTGAATGAAAAAAACGCTTTTATTAACAAATATATGAATTTTCTTAAACAGAAAAACAAAAAGATAAATCAATATGATTTAGATGATTTAATTGAAATAGAAGTCAAAAATATCAATTACTTTTTAAGATCATTAGAAATAGAAGATGAAAAACTTTCAGAAGATCAGTTAGAAATGGTAGTTTTAATTAAAAAAGAAAAGCCAATTAAAATTACTTTAACTAATAATATATATATTTTAAAATATAATAAAGAATCTTTATTAAATTCAGAACAAATACAAAATACAATAATCAATATATTCTACAATGAATTATTAAACGCAATTAAGTCTTTGTACGAAATAGAAGTTAATAACGAAAAACTTCTTCAATAATCAATGAGCAGCCTTTATGGAAAAAAAATATTTCTTGATAATCAAAATTCCATATCACTTGTAGAAAAGTTAAAGAAAAAGTACAGAGACGTTTCTATGTTAGAGTCTGTTATTGGGGGTGATAACAAAGGTCGTTTTACAATTATTTTTTTTAATACTAAAGAAGAAATTAAGATTTTCAAAGACTACGCTATAATAAATAAAAAAAAAAGTATCTTTAAATCTCATAGAAATTTTATAGAAAAAATATACAAGGATTATAAAGTTAAAATTAACTATAAAGAAAAAATTCCACTACCTATAATTGTTGGGAATTTATCTTTTGATTTGTGTAAATTTACTCTACCTAAATTATCTTATGATGAGAATAAAAATTTGATTAATATACCTTTAGCGCATTTTGTTAAGCCTAAAAATTTGATTATAATTGATAATATTTTAAATCAAATTCATTTGATTGACATATCTACCAATAAAAAATCATCATTAAAAGAAATTGAAAAATTAAATTTAATAATTAAAAGTGAGAAGCCCAAAATAAAAAAATATAATGTTACCAAAAACTTTAATAAAAATTTTAAATCTTTGATATCAAAAAAATCATACTTAAGTAAAGTCAATAGTATTAAAAAAGAAATCGTTAAAGGCGAAATATTTCAGGCTGTGCTATCTCAAAGATTTGAAAATAATTATGAGATTGACCCCTTTAATTTTTATAGAGCTCTTAGATCAATTAATCCCTCTCCTTACCTTGTGTTTTTAAATTTTGATGACTATCAAATTATTTGTTCGAGCCCTGAAACAATGATCAAAATCGACGATGGCCTTGTGACTCTTAGACCAATTGCAGGAACAAGAAAACGCGGCAAGTCAACTAAAGAAGATGAATTTTATAAAAACGATTTACTTAAAGATAAAAAAGAATTAGCCGAACACCTAATGTTAGTGGATTTAGGTAGAAATGATGTTGGTACAATTTCTGAGATTGGAAGTGTTAAAGTTACTGAAAAAAATATTGTTGAATATTATTCACATGTTATGCATATAGTGAGCAATGTAACCGGTAAAATAAATAAAAAATTTACTCCTATAGATGTACTTTTTGCTGGATTGCCAGCCGGTACTGTTTCTGGCGCACCTAAAATTAGAGCTCTACAATTGTTAGAAGAACTTGAGACGGCTAATAGAGAATTCTATGCTGGTTCAGTTTGCTATATTGATGCAAATGGAAATATGGATAGTTGTATAAACTTAAGGACTGCATTAATAAAAAATAAAAAAATATATGCTCAAAGTGGAGCAGGTATTGTGTATGATAGTATAGATCAAAATGAATATGAAGAATGTATTAACAAAGCTAAAGCTCTCTTTGAAGCATACTCAATTGCACACGGAATAACATGATAACTCTCATTGATAATTACGATAGTTTTACTTATAACGTTTACCATTCTATTTCTAAAAATAATATTAAAGTGCAAGTTTTAAAAAATGATCAGCTTTTATCTAATTATCATAAAATTATAAATTCTAAAGCAGTGATTATTTCACCAGGACCAAGTAATCCCTATAATGCTGGAGAATGCTTAGATTTAATTGATAAGATATATAGCTTCATGCCTATTTTTGGAATTTGTCTAGGTCATCAGATCATTGGCGCTTATTTTAAAGCTAAAATTAAAACTCTCAAAACTCCCTATCATGGAAAAGTCTCAGATATTAAAGTTTTAAAAAAAAGTAAAATATTACAAAATATGCCAAAAATATTTAAAGCAACAAGATATCATTCTTTATTTATAGATAAAAATACCTTACCTAATGAATTAGAATTAATATGCACGTCTGAAGATGATAAGATTATTATGGGAATGAAGCACAAACTTTACAATATACATGGAGTGCAATTTCATCCTGAGAGTATAGAAACAATAAATGGAGATCGAATTATTGAAAACTTCATTAGGACAGTCTAAGTGATAGAGGAATTATATTACAGCAAAAAATATAATTTGAAGGAAGCTATTAAGATTATTTTTTCAACGGAGAACCCTATACACAAGGGGCTTATCATATCAAAATTAAATGAAAATATGTATAATCCAGATCTTATTAATAAAGTAAGGAATTATATTAAAACAAAATCGATTAAAATTAAAGCCTACCCAAATTCACTAGATACTTGCGGAACTGGTGGAGATGGTAAAAAAACATTAAATATATCTACAACAGTAGGGTTATTAATTTCAAGTATAGGAATTAAAGTAAGCAAACATGGCAATAGAGCCGCAAGCTCGCTCTCAGGTTCTTCAGATATTTTAAACGAATTAGGTTTTAAAATGGAAAAAAAAGAAACAACAATTCATAAAAATTTAAAAAAACACAATTTTACATATTTAAACGCACCTAATTTTTATCCAATATTAAAGAATGTAGTAGAAGTAAGAAAATTGCTTGGGTTCAAAACTTTTTTTAATATGATAGGACCTACGCTTAATCCACTACAAGCTGACTATCAAATAGTTGGGGCATTTAATGAAAAAGCAGCTAAAACAATAGCAGAAATCTTACTTATGAATAAACTCAAAAACTTTAAAGTATTTTCATCTAAAGACGGATTAGATGAAATAAGTATTTTTTCACCAACAACAATTTGGCAAAAAAAAAATAATAATATAGAGAAGAAAAAAGTAAATAATAAGAAATTCACAAAATTTCTTTGTAAAAAAAATTTATCTTTTGAGGATATAAAAGGTAAAGACCCTAAGTATAATGCAAATAAATTAATAGATTTTTTTGAGGGAAAAAAAGACAGTTATAGAGATATAGTAGTAGTGAATGCTATTTATGGAATATTAACAATTGATAAGAATAAGACATTTAATGAAGCTTACGAAATATTGACATCATCAATAGATAATAAAAAGTCTCTTGATCATTTGAATAGAATGTGTAGATGAACGTACTAGAGAAAATTGTTGAAGAACAAGGAAACAAATTAAGTTATCTTAAAAAGAAATATAAAATTAAAAAAAAAATAAAAATTAAATCTAAATTTATAGAAAATATTGAAAATAATAATTCAAATAATTTAATTAGTATTATTGCTGAGTTTAAAAGATTTAGTCCTTCGATAAAGGCATTTACAAAAATAAAAAATATTGGAGAAATCATAAACCACTATCAGAAATCTAATGTAACCTGTATATCAGTTTTAACTGATAAGAATTTTGGAGGTAGTATTAATGATATAAAAATAGCAAAAAATTTAACTAATAAACCAATTATTAGAAAAGATTTTATTATAGATATAAATCAAATATATGAGAGCGCTTTATATAAAGCAGATGCAATATTACTAATAGCTAGAATACTTAAAGAAAAAAATTTATTAGAATTAGAAAAATATGCTCATTCATTAGGCTTGGATGTATTAATTGAAATTGATTCAGAACAGGACTTAATTAAAATAAAAAATACTAGAACTAAATTAATTGGAATTAATAATAGAAATTTAGCATTACAAAATATAGATATAACTAAGACAATTAAATTATCATCAAAAATTAAAAATAGAATTATTGTAAGCGAAAGTGGTCTTAGTCTTAAAAATATCAATATAATTAAGCAGAATAATATAAATTCATTTCTAATTGGTGGTAGTATACTTAATAATAGAGATATTAAAAAATATATAACTGATATAACTAAATAATCATGAGTTTGTCACATTTTAATAAAAAAAATAAAAATACTGAGATGGTTGATATATCTAATAAGAATAAAACACAGAGACAAGCAATAGCAGAAGGCTTTCTAGTTATAGATAAAACATTGCATAGGCACTTACAAGAAAATAAAAAAATAATGGATAATTTAATTAATACAGCAAAAATAGCCGGAGTTTTAGCAGCAAAAAATACATCAAATGTAATACCTTTAACTCATAATATACCAGTTGATTACATTGATATAAAAATTCATCTTATAGAAAACACTAAAATAAATATTTTGGCAGAAGCAAAATCACATTATTCAACGGGTATAGAAATAGAGGCTATTCACGCAGTAGTAATTACAGCAACGACTATTTATGATATGTTAAAATCTTATAAGAAAAAAATTATTATTAAAAATATTCAATTGATAAAAAAAACAGGTGGAACAAAAAAATAAAAAAAAAGATATTTTTGAAGCTATTAGTTTAATTAATAATTATCTACCTAGTAAAACATATCTTATTAAGAAAACTAGTAGCTTGTCAGCTGGTTTTTATGTCGGAAAAAATTTTATTACCAAATCTGATATACCTAATTACAATCAATCCTCTATGGACGGAATAGGGATTTCAAGTATTTCTAAAAAATATAAAATTATTGGGAAGACAGAATTAACTCATTTAAATAAAAAAATAGTAAAGAGAAATGAATGCTTAATAGTTAAAACAGGATCTCTTATTAATAATAGTATAAAGAAGATAGTACCAATTGAAGACCTAATAAGAAATGGAGATATTTTTAAGCAACAAACTATAAGTAAAAATAATTTTATTAGAAAAAAAGGACATGTAGTAAAATCTAAATCTATTATATTTAAAATGGGACATAAATTATCAAATAAAGATATTCAATTTGTTGAAAATTTTAATAATCTTAAAATGACAATTATTAAACCTCTCTCATTCAGTCTCATTGGTACAGGGGATGAATTCTTTGAAAAAAATCAACTTAAACCTACAAACATAAAATATTTAGAAACTTTTCTGTCTATCAATAATCAAATTATTGAAAAAACAATAATTATAAAAGATAATCAAAAACAATTAGAAGATATAATTAAAAAATCTA
>ENA-OSJC01000511-OSJC01000511.1-marine-metagenome-genome-assembly--contig:-NODE-511-length-37527-cov-33.583445_pt1 | contig 37527 bp, 38 predicted proteins | sample MGYA00237885_ERZ534234 | MGnify/ENA primary metagenome ERZ534234 (study PRJEB26413, sample SAMN06343907) | marine metagenome | isolation source: coastal waters | place: Atlantic Ocean: West Antarctic... | reverse complement strand
GTTAATTGTACTACTCCGGCAAACTTCTTTCATGTTCTTAGAAGGCAGATGAATAGAACTTATAGAAAACCTCTTATAGTATTTTCGCCAAAGAGTCTATTGCGACATAACTTATGTGTATCACAAATTGAAGATTTTACAAACGGATCTTTTCAACCAATTATAGATGATACTATTTCTGCTCCTTATAATATTACAAATTTAGTATTATGTTCTGGTAAAATATATTATGAGTTACTAGAGGAAAGAGTTAAGAATAAATCTACCCATATAGCTTTAGTAAGGGTTGAACAACTTTATCCTCTCGATACAAAAAATATAAACAAATTACATGAAAAATATAAGCCAGAAAATATAATTTGGGTACAAGAAGAGCCAGAGAATATGGGAGCTTGGTCTTATATTCTTTCCATTTTTAGAGATTTAAATATAAAAAATATAAGCAGAAAAGCTAGTGCAGCCACTGCAAGTGGTTCTAGTAAGAAATCTGCTTTAAGACAGAAAGATATAATTGATCGTGTTTTTAATTAGATAAGATGAATTAATTATACTTTTACATAAATTTTAATAATTTTTTTAAAATAGTTGAATATGAAATTAGAGATGCGCGTTCCAAGTCCAGGTGAATCTATCTCAGAGGTAGAAATTGCAGAATGGCTTGTTGAAGATGGCGATTATGTTGAGAAAGATCAGTCGATTGCTGAAATCGATTCTGATAAAGCTACGCTAGAGCTTCCTGCTGAAGAAAGTGGAGAAATAAAGATAGTTGTTGGAGATGGTGAGACTGTAGCTGTAGGAGATGTCGTTTGTATTATTGATACTTCTGTTAAAGGCTCTATTTCGAAAAAAAATCAAGATATTTCTACTCAAGAAGATGAGCTAAAGATTGAAAAAAAACTAAATAAGAATATTCCATTAAAAACAACGCCTTTAGCAGAGTCTATAATTAAAAAAAATAATCTTTCTTTTGATAAGTTAAAGCCAAGTGGTGTTGATGGAAGGATTACAAAATCTGATGTCTTGAGTTTAATGAATAAAAATTCAAATGAAGTAAGAGGCTCTTCTAGAAAAAAAATGTCTTCGTTAAGAAGAAAAATTGCTACTAGGCTTGTTGCTGTTAAAAATGAAACAGCGATGTTAACTACATTTAATGAAGTTGATATGTCTGCAATTAATAATATTAGAACAGAGTTTAAGGAGATGTTCAAAGAAAAACATTCTGTTGGTGTTGGATTTATGTCTTTTTTCTCAAAAGCAATTACTCAAGCATTATTAGAATTTAAAGATGTTAATTCAATGGTTAATGGCGAGGAAATTGTTCATTATGATTATGTCGATTTAGGAATTGCTGTTAGTGCTCCTAAAGGGCTTATGGTCCCTGTTGTTAGAGATGCTGAAACTTTAACTTTTAGAGAAATTGAATTAGAAATTAAGCGTCTAGCAATCAAAGCTAGAGATGGAAAGATTACTATTGATGAAATGTTAAACGGAACATTTACAATCACTAATGGAGGTGTATTTGGTTCAATGTTGTCAACTCCAATAATTAACCCCCCTCAAAGTGCAATATTAGGCATGCATAATATTATTGATCGTCCTGTTGCTATAGATGGAAAAGTTGAGATTAGACCAATAATGTATTTAGCACTATCTTATGATCATAGAATTATTGATGGTAAATCTTCAGTTGGTTTTTTGTGTAGAGTTAAAGAGTTTCTTGAAAATCCAAAATTACATCTTATGAATAATGATGTTAAAAAGGCATTAGAATTATAGATTATTCTGGAGCAAGTTCAAAGGATAGGCCTTCATGTTTTGTTGTAATAAATATTTGACACCCTAGTCGACTATTTTCTTTTACGTTGAAAGCTTCTGAAAGCATAGCCTCCTCTTCATCTTCCATATTTGGTAATTCATGTTCAGAGGTTATGTAACACTGACAAGAAGCACACATTGCCATTCCTCCACATACACCTATTGTTCCTTCTGGAGCAAGCTCATATGAACGAATGATTTCCATTAAATTCATAGCCATATCTGTTGGAGCAACTACCTCATGAGTTTTGCCATCTCTGTCTTTTATAGAGAGATTAATGTCAGACATATTTAATTGTTTATTGCTTGAACAACAGGTTTTTTTGCTTCTTTTCTAGAACCATCAAATCCATCTATCCCACTAACAGTTGTATACTTAAAAATATTTTTTTTACCAGGGTTTATAATTTTATATGCTGATTGGCACATTAAAGTAGCTTCATGAAAACCACATAATATTAGTTTTAATTTACCAGGATATGTGTTAACATCTCCAATTGCAAAAACCCCCTCTATATTTGTTTGATAATCAAAAGTATCAACTTTAATTGCATTCTTTTCTATATCTAGCCCCCAATTAGAAATTGGACCTAATTTAGGAGACAACCCAAAAAGAGGAATGAAATGGTCAAGTTCATATTCTGTTTCAATTTTATCTCTTGATATAACAATTTTTTCAAGCTTATCTTTTCCTTTTAGTTGAGTTATTTCAGCAGGAGTTATAATCTTGATTTTATTTTTATTTTTTAATTCTCTTACCTTTTCAACAGAATCTAATGCACCTCTAAATTCATTTCTTCTATGTACAAGGGTTACATCTGCATTAATATTAGCAAGAAAAATACTCCAGTCTAAAGCAGAATCACCTCCGCCTGCAATTACAACTTTTTTATCTCTGTAAATTTCAGGATCTTTAATAATATATTCTACTCCTTTATCTTCATAAAAACTAATATTCTCTAACATTGGTTTTCTTGGTTCAAAACTTCCAAGACCACCTGCAATAGCTACTACTGGAGCTTGGTGTTGAGTTCCTTTATTAGTCGTTACTGTAAAGATTCCATCTTTATCTTTTGATATTTCTTCAGCTCTTTCTCCAAGAGTAAAGCCTGGCTCAAACTGTTTAGATTGTTCCAGTAGATTTTCAGTTAGATCTCCCGCTAGAATTTCAGGAAATCCTGGAATATCATAAATAGGTTTTTTTGGGTAAATTTCTGAGCATTGTCCTCCAGCTTGAGGAAGTGCGTCTATTAGGTGGCATTTCAATTTTAATAATCCAGCTTCAAATACTGTAAAGAGTCCTGTAGGTCCTGCGCCAATAATAATAATATCTGTTTTAATCATGTTAAATTTCTTCTTATGTTACTAAACTTTAATATTTATTTAAATAAATTCTTCGTAAAATTACAAAGCTTTTAGTTTCTTTTTTATTTTCTTAAGGTATTTTTAGCCATTAATTGCTACAACTTCTTTAATTTCTTCTCCTAATTTTTGAATAAGTAGTGATTCTATTCCCTGTTTTAAAGTTGCTGTTGATGATGGACATCCACTGCATGCGCCTTTTAACACAACTTTTACAGTTCCTTCATCAAATGAATCAAATTCTATTGCCCCTCCATCAGCTTCAACAGCAGGTCTGATATACTCATTTAGTAGGCCTACTATATTTCTTTCTAAATCAGTCTTAGGCTCTGATCCTTTATTAATGTTGTTACTTGCTTTAGTATCTTTTATATTATCTTCAATTTGAGCTTTATTTTCTACTTCTATATGTTCGGTGTAATTTTGAATTTCATCTTCATTAAGAATTGTTGTTATAAAGTTTCTAAGTTCAAGAGTTATTTCTCCCCATTCAATATTATCTGTCTTAGCAATAGAAATAAAATTCTTGCTAAGAAAAATACTTTCTACAAAAGGAAGATTGTAGATTTTACTAATCATAGGAATTCTCTCAGCATCTTCCGAAGTTATAAATTGAATGCTTTGATCTGCTAACATACGATTAGAAACAAATTTCATTACTTTAGGATTTGGAGTGCTTTCAGCGTAGATACTATAATTCATAATCTTTATTTTTACAAAAATACAAACTCAATAAACTATGGCCTTAATAAAATCATTAAAACTTCATTCTCCAAAAATTGCTTCAAATGTTTATTTAGCTGAAAATGCTACTATTATTGGAGAGGTATCTATTGGTCAGTTTTCTAGTATTTGGTTTAATGCAGTTATAAGGGGGGATGTTAATTCTATTATAATAGGAGAAAAGGTAAATATCCAAGATGGAGTGATTATTCACTGTACTTATAAAGAGTCAAAGACTATAATTGGAGATAATGTATCTATTGGACACAATGCTATCATTCATGGTTGTGAAATTGAAGATAACGTATTGGTCGGTATGGGAGCAATTATTATGGATGGTGCTATAATTAAAAGTAATTCTATCATTGCAGCAGGCGCAGTAGTAACTAAAAATACTATTGTTGATTCAGGAAGTATATTCTCAGGTATTCCTGCTCGTTTGACGAAAAAAATGTCTATTAAAGATATAGGCGTACTAACGTCTAAAATTTCAGAAAATTATCTTAAGTACTCATCTTGGTATTAATGGTTTATTTCCAGATATCTATTTCTTCTAGCTTTATGTTTTCTTTGAAAAAATAAAAAGCACTTTTTTCAAATGATCTAGTATAGTTTGATACAACGAAATGGTATTTTCTTTCACCATTAGTATTTATTAAATTAGATTTCTGTAGTTGAAGAGTAATGAAATCTGAAATAATTTCTGCTGAGTCTAAAACTTTTACATTGCCTTTATAAAATTTTTCAATTTCTTTTTTAATTAAAGGATAATGCGTACAACCTAAAATAAGTGTATCAATATTTTGTAATTTTTTATTATTTAGATATTTCTTTAAAATAGTTGCGCTGATTTCATGATTAATAAACCCCTCTTCTATCATTGGAGCTAGTAAGGGTGTCTCTAATGAAAAAACCTTAAGACCTTTCGATTGTTTATTTATTTTATCTTCATAGATATTTGAATTTATAGTTGCTTTAGTTCCTATTATTCCTAATTTTTTTCCTTTATAATTACAAGAAATAAAGTTTACTAAAGGGTCAATAGCATTATAAATAGGAATATCTTTTATATGATCTTTTATAAAACTATATGCCGAGGCTGAAGCGCTATTACAAGCTATAACTATTGCCTTACATTTTTTAGATTTTAAAAATAATGCAATTTGTAGGCTATAATTCTTTATAGCTTCATGTGATTTTTCTCCATAAGGAAGATGCTTTGTATCGCCAAAGTATATGAAACTTTCATTTGGTAATTTATTTTTTAAAGCATATGCTATTGTAAGCCCTCCTATGCCAGAGTCAAATATTCCAATAGGCTGATTTTCCATGTTTTAAATAGAAAGTAATCAACTAAGATTTAAGAATTTAAATCTTAAAGATTTAATTTTTTCTTAACTTTAGACAGAATGTTCTCAGATTCTTTTGCAAAAAGAACTGTTCCTAGACTTCTATCAAAAATATATGTATATCCTTCTTCTTTTGCAACGTCTTCAATTGCTTTTCTTGCTTTAGCTAAGATTGGTTCAAGTAATTCTTGCTCTTTTGTTTGTAGAGCCTGTTGAGCATTTTGCTGAAAAGATTGTATCCTTTGTTCAAGACCAGTAATTTCTGATATTTTGTCTTGTTTGACTAAATCATCATAAGAAGCTTCATTTGCTTGATAATCTTGTACACTTTGTTGATATTCGCTTGTCATCGCTTGTAATTGCGATTCTAAACTTTTTGCAAATGTTTGAACTTCTGCTTCAGCCGTCTTTCTTTCAGGAAGTAGAAGTAATAATTCTTGAGAATCAATATATCCAAGTTTATTTTGAGCATATGAATTAATACTTAAAATACATACTAGAGTTAAAAGTGCTATTCTTTTCATTTTTTATTTTTTTACAATTAATTAATTAGTATCCTAGAATTTCTAGGATTTTATCGCTTTTATCAAGATTGGGGTTTGAATATAACATGATTAAATCACTTGAGCTATCAAATATTACAGCGTATTTATTGTTACTAGCTAATTGTTGTATAGCGTCATAAATTTTTTCTTGAATAGGCTGAACTAGTTCTTGTCTCCTTATTGATAATTCTCCGCTAGGAGAGAAATATTTCTTTTGCAATTCTTTAGCCTGTTTTTCTTTGGCCATTATAGCTTCTTCTCTTTTAATCTTCATGTCTTCAGTAAGAAGTAATTGTTCTTTTTGGTAGGTCCGGTACATAATATCAATATCAGAGTATTTTATTTCAATTTCCTCTTGCCACTTAGACGATAATAAGTCTAATTTATCTTGAGCTTGCTTGAATTCTGGTATTTTATTTAGAATATAGTCTGTATCTACATAAGCAAATTTTTGCGCAAAACTACTTGTGCTTAGTACTAATGCCAGAATAAGAAAAGTGAATATTTTTTTCATAATAATTATTTTACAAATTTAATTAAAAAGTTTGACCCATTGAAAAGTGAAATTGACCTCCATTAGCATTAGGGTTTCCAATTACATCATCAAGTCCCCATCCATAGTCTAATCCCATCATGCCAACCATTGGAAGCATGATTCTAATTCCTATTCCTGCTGTTCTTTTTACTATAAACGGATTAAAGTTATCAAAGTTTTCCCAAGCATCTCCAGCCTCAACAAAACCGAGCATATACATTGTTGATGATGGATTTAGACTAAGAGCATATCTTAATTCTGCTGTATATTTACTAAAAACAGTTGCTCCAGTTTGAGGCGATAAAGAATTATTAGAATATCCTCTTAAAGAGATTAACTCTCTGCCATCGTTCATCATTCCTACTCCACTCATACCATCACCACCTACATAAAACCTTTCAAAAGGAGTAACTCCTTTATCTTGATTATAGGCTCCTAAAAGACCAAATTGAGTTCTAGTTGCTAAAACTAATTTATCAGTAAAGGCGCTATACCAAACACTTTTAAAATTAAATTTATAAAACTCCATCCATTTGTATTTTTCTTGTTCTGTTAGAGAAGAATAATCTTCAACATCATCAAATAATGAATATGGAGGTGTAGCATTTAACGCTAGTGTAAAATGAGAGCCATTCCTTGGGTATGTAGCTTGATCTACAGAATTTCTGTCAATTGTAAAGCTGTAATTAATGTTATTTGAAAAGCCATCACTAAATGAAAAGAATGTCTGAGAGTTTGTTAGATCATATCTTGATAGCTCAACCCCGTTATATACTCTAAAATAGTCATCGGGTTTTTTAAGTCTATTTCCTAAATTAACAGATAATCCAGTAATTGATAATTCTTGTTTCTCAGCTCCCGTAAGTCCATTCGTTGACTCTGCCCTATGTAAAGAGATACTAAGTGATGTTGGTTTTTTTCCGCCTAGCCAGGGCTCAACAAATGAGGCTCTGTAAGTTCTATAATATAACCCATTAGATTGAGCTTGTAAAATTAGCTTTTGGCCATCACCAGAAGGTAAAGGTTTCCATTTATCTTTTTTAAAGATATTCTTAGATGAGAAGTTATTAAAAGTAAGAGAAAGTTGCCCTATTACCCTTCCAGCACCCCATCCTCCTGACATAGAAATCTGATCAGAAGATTTTTCTTCTACAACATAAGTTATGTCTACTTCATTTCTAGCTGGTTGAGGTTCAATGTTAACATCAAATGATTCTGGATTAAAATACTGCATCATAGCAAGCTCTCTTTGAGACCTCATTATGTCTGATCTCTTAAATAAATCTCCAGGTAATGTCCTTAATTCTCTCATTATGACATGATCATTTGTCTTCGTATTACCAATTATAGAAACTTTATTTACTCTTGCCTGCTCACCCTCATAAATTCGTACTTCAATATCAATTTTATTCTCGTTGATAGATGTCTCTATTGGGTTTGCATTAAAAAACAAATATCCATTATCAAGATATAAGGCACTTATATCCGACCCGTCCTGACTTCCAAATAGACGAGATTCTAAAACAGTTTGATTAAAAATATCACCATTTTTAATCCCTAGTTGTATTTGGAGATCTTCATTGCTATATACTGTATTTCCAATAAAACTAATATCTCCAAATTGATATGGATTTCCTTCATCTAAATTAATTTCTACTGAAATTGTATTGTCATTATTTGGAAAAGTTGTGTCACTTAATATTCTCGCATCTCTAAATCCTTTCTCATTATATTTTTTGATAATATTTAACTTATCTTCCTCATAATTAGATTTAATAAATTTAGAGGATTTGAAAAATCTCCATTTGTTTTTCACCTTAGTTTCCTTCATGCTTTTTCTAAGTTTAGCATTACTTATCGCATAAATTGTGTCTTTTCTTTTAAAGAAGTTTTTTTCATTATTTACTAGCTGTTTTCTTCCAGAAACAATAATATCTTTAATCTTGATTTTATTTCCTTTTTTAATATCAAAAATTAACATTGATGCATTCTTAGCTAGAGAGTCTTTAATTACTATTGATTTTACTGAGTTATTAAGGAACCCTTTATTTGTGTAAAACTCTTTGATTGTATTTGTACTATTAATAATTAAATTTTGAGTGAGGATTTTTCCTCTAATCAACTGTAGGTCTTCTTTTAAACTTGATATGTCTGCCTTAGTAATTTTACCTTTAAATTTAAATTTCGAAAGTCTAGGATATTCTTTGAGAATGATTTCAAGTTTCACACTTTCCTTATAAATAGAGTCAATTTTAATATTAATATCTTCGAATAAACCTTGTTTCCATAGTTTATTAATTGCCGAGCTAATTTGATCTCCTGGAATAGTTATTTTTTGTTTTTTCTTTAGACCAGACATATTTATTAAAACAGATTCGCTAAGAAAGTTAACTCCAGTAATTTTTATATCTTCTAATGTGTATTCTTTTGGTTGTGCATAGTCAATTACTTCAGAGATTTTAATTGTATCCTGACTAATAGCATAAAAACTCGTGAGAGCTGTGAAACAAAAGAAAGAGATTATTTTTAGTATTGTTTTATTCATATTTATTATTAGCTGTTCTTCCAAATCTTCTATCTCTTTTTTGGTAATTTATTATTGCTTCCTTTAAATCGGTCCTTCTAAAGTCTGGCCACATTTTATCTGTGAAATATAATTCAGAATAAGCTATTTGCCATAGCATGAAGTTACTTATCCTATGCTCACCACTTGTGCGAATAAGTAACTCCGGTTCAGGAACGTTTTTTGTTGATAGATATTGCTCGAAAATATTTTCTGTTATACTCTCAGCATCTATTTTATTTTTAATTATTTCTTTAACGGCATTTATTATCTCCCACTTGCCGCTGTAGCTTAATGCAAGAGTTAGGGTCATTCGTTTGTTATTTTTTGTAATTTCGATAGCTTCAGATAGCTCTTTTTGGCACTTTTCAGGAAGTTTACTTATATCACCTATGGAAGTTAGTTTTACATTATTTTCCATTAATGTTTTTGTTTCTTTATTTATGGTTGAGATTAAAAGAGTCATAAGTGCGTTAACTTCTTGTCTGGGCCTATTCCAATTTTCTGTTGAAAATGCAAAAAGAGTTAGAAACTTAATTCCATATTCTACTGCACCTTCAACCGTGTCTTTTACAGCTTTTACACCATGATTATGCCCAAAAACACGCATTTTGCCCTTTTCTTTAGCCCATCTTCCATTACCATCCATTGTAATAGCAATATGCTTTGGGAGATTTTCTTTATCAATTAACTGTGTCATTAGTGTGTTTGTGTTTTGCTTAATAATCACAGCCCTTAGATAGCCCAGGTAGTTTGAAAGAAAATGTTATTGCAGTAAAAGAGTACCAATCATTTTTAAGTTCTTCATCACCTCTTTGTTCATCTTTATCATGAGAATTAGTAGGGTCAGACATTTCAGATGCTAAATTTGTAAATTCTGTCGGATTTCCTGGATATGTAAGGCTCACATCATCCAAGTAATCAGTAAATGTTTTATTCATGCTAAAAGAAAATAATATATTGAAACTTTCACTTAATGACAACTTTAGGCCTCCTCCCATTGGAATTGACCATTGTGTTCTAGAATACTCTTTTCTCTGTGGATATGCAGTTGTTCCTTGCCCTTCAGTGCCTAATGGCTGTAGTTCTACCCATTCCCCATTAGAGTTTTCTGCTAAAGGGTTAAAATTAAAAATTGTAATTCCAGTAAAAAGGAATGGCGACCATTTATGCGCAGGGTTACCAATTTCATATTCTAGAAAATTGAATTCTATTTGGCCTGAAAGTTCTTGTAGGTTTGATTTGTAATGTAATCCTCTGTCTAAATTTATTGCATCAGAAGATATTCTGTCATCCGCACTAATGCTAGATATTTTGAGTTCTGCCTTAAGAGAAAATCTTCTATCAAGGTTTCTTTTAGCGCTAATAGAGATTGCTGGCTTTGCTGAGTTGAAATGACTTGAATTTAAATCACCAATATAGTAGGATACCCCTCCACTGAAACCTATTTCAGTACTTGGTTTAAACGTTTGAGCAGAAATGTTTAGACAAAAAAACAATACAGTTAAAGTTGAATATAATTTTAAATTGTATTTGTTAATATTAGTCATATAATTTTTTATTACTAGTTGCAAATATACTTTTTAATGAGGATTTTAAAAAATATACAATTAATTTCTTTTATCAATTCCCCACATTAGTTTATGTCTAATTGTTGAAATAAAAGAGTTGCCTTGAGGCTCTATTAAATTTATTGTGAATTTTGCTTTTTTTATAACCAGCTCAACAGATGAGTCAAAGGCTCGTGAGCATGAGTCTAATGAAACTAGAGCAAGTTTATCTCTATCTTCGACTTTTAATTTGATTACGCTATTATTGTCAATAACAATAGGGCGTACATTTAGATTATGTTGAGCAATAGGAGTAATTACAAAATTATTTGTACCAGGAATAATTATTGGTCCTCCACAACTTAAAGAATATCCTGTTGACCCAGTTGGAGTTGCAACTACTAGCCCGTCTGCCCAGTAGGTGTTTAAAAACTCATCATTTACATATGCATCAATCTTGATCATTGATGATGTGTCTTTTTTTACAATTGCAACTTCATTGAGAGCAAAGTTTTTATTTTGAAAAAGATTATTATCTGTATGAAGTTCTAATAAATTTCTCTTATTTATTTTGTAATTGTTATTAATTAAATCATTTATTGCTTCATCAATTTGGTCAGGAGGAATACTTGAAATAAAACCTAATCTTCCAGTATTAATTCCCATAATTGGAACATTTGTTTTTTTTATAAATGTAATTGCTTTTAGAAGTGTTCCATCTCCTCCTATGCTAAATAAAATATCAACTTTTTTATCTTTAAGATCTACACTATCTTTAAATGTTTCTACATCAAATTTAAATCTTAAACGTCCTTTCAAAAAAGTATAAAAAGAATCCTCAATTACAATGTCAATTTTTTCAGCTTCTAGTTTTTTTATTAAGTGCTGAATATATTTGTCAAAATGCTCAGAAAAAACTGTTCCAAATAGGGCTATTTTCATGGTTTATTTGTTTGTTCCAAAAGGATTTGAAAAATGTAAAAATACTCCTTTTTCTCCTAACTTATTAATTGTGAATTCTAAACGTATCATTTTATTATAATATGTGACATAATCAAGACTTAATCCTTTTCCCCATAACATTGAATTAGATAGAGAGTTTTCGTTATAATGCCTCATATCGTTTGCATATCCTAAATCTGAAAATAATGAAATGTAAAAAGCATAATGAGCTTTCTTAAATTGATCTGTTTTAAAATATGGTACAATAAAATTCTTTGGTTGGACTAAACAATATTTAATTGAGCTTTTGGAAAGCCAAAAATCTTTACCATCAACTACATAAAGCTCATACCCTCTTACATAATCTTCAAAACCAAAAGTCTGTTGAGCAAAATACGTCTGATTATTGTTGAAAGTTTTTCTTGAACGAAAGCTTGAACCTATTGAAAACCTAGTACCAAAAAATTTATGGCCTTCTATGTGACTATTAAATTCGATATGTTTGACGGGACTTAATATTTTAAGATTTTTTGCTAGCTGAATATTTAAATAAGTCCCCCTTAATGGATAATTAGCATTATCTCTGTTCTCAAATAAATAATTATAACTAAATTTAAGATAGCTTCCAGATGATTTATTATTATTTAAATAGTATGGATTAAGAATGGTAATTTGACTATCAATTATTGACGCAAAAAATTCAGCACCAAAATTGTGTGTTGATTTTATTCCTTTTCTGTAGCTTATTTCTAAGTTAAAATTGAAATCTCTTGAAGTGAAATCATCTTTGTTTTCTAAATATTGTAATTCATTGTTAATTGTTTGGTAATGGGTTTTTTTTCTCCTAAATAATTGAATCTCTGAGTTTAATCCAATAGATTGATTTTTTTTAAAAAAGGGTATTTTGTAATTCAATAAATAATGTTCTTTAAACCCCTGCCGATATTTTAAAATAATTAATTCATTTCTGCCGCGAAAATTTTCAATATTTAAAAATAATCCGTAGTTAACTCTGGATAAATCTTTATAATTACTGGACTTGAAATCTTGCCACCATGAATTAAAGTTTCTTTCTGAAATTTCAAATATAGGATAAGGCCAAATATACCAGCGCTCGACGATATTGATCTTTATAAAAAGATCTTTCTGCTCATTAATATCGTATGATATTTCTATGAAATTAAACAGATTAAGATTTGTTAAATTATTTGTGCTTTTAGTAATTTCTTTTTCTAAATTTTTTAAATCAATATTTTGTTTTGTATTAAAACTTAATTCTCTTAAAATGATTTCATTTTTTGTTTTTTTATTTCCTGTAATTATAATTTCTTTGATGTACAGAAATAATGACTCCGACTTTAAACTATCATTTTTTGATATTAATGTTATATCTTTATTAACACTATTTTGATTTTTACAAAATGCATTATTTGCTGACAGGAGAATACAAATGATAATGATTAAATAATTGTTGTTCTTTAAAAAAGAAAATAAAAGATTGGATAAATTCACGAAAATTAAATTGATTTCAAATGTATAACAAAGATAGTATTTTTTAATTTTGTTAAAAAATAAAAATGACTCATCTAAGCGTAAATATTAATAAGATAGCTACTATTAGAAATGCACGAGGAGGTAATATCCCTAATCTTTTAGATGCTGCCAAAAGATGTCAAGATTTTGGAGCTGATGGAATAACTGTTCATCCTCGTCCGGATCAACGTCATATTACTAAAAAAGATGCCTATGCTTTAAGAAGCGTAGTGAATAAGGAGTACAATATCGAAGGATACCCATCTCAAGAGTTTATTGATATGGTTTGCGAGATTTTACCTGATCAAGTTACGCTAGTTCCAGATCCTCCCGAAGTATTAACTTCAAATGAAGGCTGGGATACTATCAAAAATTCTAGTCATTTGTCTGATGTTATTTCGGAGTTAAAAAAGCATGATTTAAGAGTCTCTGTTTTTGTTAATCCTAATTCTTCTATTATTGAGGGTGCTAAATTCTGTGGTGCTGATAGAATTGAACTGTATACAGAAGCATATTGTCAGGGATATGTAAAAGATAGAGTAAGCGCTATTCAGCCATATTTGAATTCAGCAATACTTGCTCAAGAACTAGAATTAGGAGTAAATGCAGGGCATGATTTAAATATGCAAAATTTAGAGTTTTTTGTAAACCAAATTAAAAATATTTCAGAGGTTTCTATTGGACATGCTTTAATTTCTGACGCTCTTTATTTAGGTTTAGAAAATACTATTCAAATGTATAAACGACTTTTGTAAATGAAACTATTTTCTAAAATACATGGTGATAAAGGTCAGGATTTAATTGTGATTCATGGACTCTTTGGAATGAGTGATAATTGGAATTCACTTGGTAGAAAATTTGCAAAATATTGCAGAGTACATTTAATAGATTTGCGAAATCACGGAAGATCACCTCATTCGACAGATTTTAATTATGATGTGATGTGTGAGGATCTCTTAGAATATATACTAGCTCATGATATTAAAAAACCAATATTACTAGGACATTCTTTAGGCGGAAAAGTAGCAATGAAATTTGCCTTTTCATATGCTGATAAGATTGATAAATTAATTATAGCAGATATATCTCCAAGAGAATATAATAGTGATTTTCATAAAAATCTTTTAGCAACTTTATATAAACTTCCTTTGGAAGATTTTAATAAGAGAGAAGAAGTTGATACAGTGCTTTCAACTACATTTGAGGATAAAGGTATGCGCTTGTTTCTTTTAAAAAATCTATATAGAAACGTAAATAAAGATTTTGCATGGCGTTTTAATATTGAAGTTCTTTTGGAGAAAGTAAATAATATACAAGGAGCTGATTATGTAAAAGGAATTTGTGATGTGCCAACTCATTTTGTTAAGGGAGGAGCCTCAAATTATATAACAACAGAAGACGAAATCATTATAAATAAACACTTTTCTGACTTTAGTATTGCAACTATTGAAGGGGCTGGTCACTGGTTGCACGCTGAAAAACCTGAAATATTCTATAATGAGGTGATGGGTTTTTGTTTGATGTAATTTTTTATAAAAGTTAGATAATTAATATTAAGCGGTAATTTTCTTTTATAATTCTAGAATTTAATTATCTGTCCTTCTTTGGCTAAATTAAATCCTTTTTTTAAAACTTCTTTTTGGGCATTATTACCTTCTTGTAGTAAAGGATTGGTATGGTTAAAGTGAATAAAATGAATCTTTTCTTTATCGTTTTCAGAAAGCTTTGAAAATAGCCTCATACTCTCTTCAACAAAAGGATGTGGAATTTCACTCATATCTCTTTTTAGCTCTCCATTTTTATAAAATGTAGCATCTAAAAAAGCGTAATTCACTTTTTTAATAAGTTCTGTTATACTTATTTCCCATGTTTCCCATTTGTCTATATCTGGAATAAATATTAATGATTTATTATTTATAATAATTTCATATCCTACGGTTTCTGAAAATTCATCTCTATGTGGCACTAAAAATGGTTTGATTTTTATTCTTTTATTTAAGTTAAAAATAGAATCTGATTTAATCGCTTTGAGATCGATATTTTCTAATTTTACCAATTGACTCCACGGTCCGTTTTTCTCTAAGAAATTTTTCATTTTTGGCATTGTATAAACTGACATATTATTAGTTCCCATTACTTCCTTGCCAAAATGAATTAAGCCAGTATAATGCCCCATGTGTGCATGAGTTAATAAAACACCATCTAATTTTTCAGTTCCTGTTTTTTGCTTAAGGAGTTGTAATTGCTCTTTTATATTTGGAGTTGCATCAATAATCCATTGCTCATTACTTAGAGGGTCTATAATTGCTAGGCAAGAAGTGGTTTTTTGTAATTCAGGGTTCTCCCAAGCTTCTTCACAGCATTTTTTTTCACAATTCATTTGTGGGTATCCAGCATCTTGAGCAACTCCTAAAACCATTACGTAAGGAGCTGTCTGAGTTTGATCCTTTGACTGATTGCAAGCAAAAGAAAATATAATAATTAAATAAATTAAAATTTTCATTTTATAGTTTTTTCAAAACAATGGTATTTGTTTTTGTTAGGTTTTAAGCTTATTGTGCCGACTTCATTATACCCCATCCGTATGTAAAAATCCATAGCTTTTGGGTTTCCGGAGTACGTATCTAATCTAATTGATTTTAATCCTTTTTCAATTACCAAATTCTCTGTAAAAAGCATAAGTGATTTTCCAATTCCGTTACTCCAAAAATCTTCTTTTACTGCTAACCTATGAACTACTAAAAATTGATTTTTTTTATCCTTCCACTGAAGTGATAGATATGTCTTATCTTGATTTTGATCAATATTAATGCCTGCAATAATGATATTATGTTCAATCATAATAAAGTATGTTTGAGCGATCAAGTCTTGCGTAATTATATCTTTATTTGGATAGCTTTCGTCCCATTGGTCAATGTTATTTGCAAGCATTCCTTCAACACATGATTTGTACATTAACATGATGTTTTCTAAGTCTGATATTTTTGCCTTTTGAATTATCATTCTACTAATAAATTACAACCTCTAACATCTGAATTTGAAAACCTTCCAGTTATTTTAAAGTTATTGTCATTAATTTTCATCCCCAGGTCTTGGGTTGCTATAAATGAACATGAGTAGATGTTAGCAAGGTCAATTATATTTACGCCGCCAGTATTATTATTGGCCAAAAGTGTTAGTGGGTCATTAATATCTCTAATTAATATTTTCATCCATTTAGGAGTCTCAAAAATTGTATCTTTTAAAGAATATGCTTGTGATAATAATTCTGTCATTCCGTATTCTGAATGAATGTATTTCATGCTAAATGATTCTTTAAGTATTTTGTGAACCTCCTCTTTCATTAGTTCTTGTCGTTTTCCCTTCATCCCTCCAGTTTCAATAATAGTGGTATTTTTAAGTGGTCTTCCAAATTTTTGAGCATAGTCTAATAAAGAATAAGTCACACCAATTAATATTGTACTTTTATTATTATTCTCTCGCTCTGATAAAATTTTAGATATTTTTTTATGATCACTATCGTAAAAACCACTTTCAGAGTTTTTTGTTAATTTAACTAATTCATTAACCATGTAAGTTAGAGAAGAGTTGCCGTTTTCAATATAAGAAGGTAGAAGAGCTATTATACAAAGCTTATCTATGCACCCGTAAGTATTTGTGAAGTTGTCAACAAAACTTTTATAATAAAGCTTTTTGTCAATAACATAATGTTTACTTCTAATGCCTGAAGTTCCACTGCTTTGAAATATTAAGTCGCATTTTTTTTGACTTGCTAATACTTTGTGAGTTTTAAAAAAATTAATTGGAAGGAATGGGATTTCTTTAATATTTTTTGGTTTTTTTCCTTTTAAAATTAACTGAGAGTATTTAAAATAAATAGGATTATTTATTATTTGATATTGATATATCTCTAGAGCAATTTCTTCAAATTCTCTGTCACTTGTAATGTTAAATAGTCTATCTTTGTTAAAAGGGTTCATCTAATAGTAATTATTTCAAAATTAACAAATATGTCAATATCTTTTAAAAGCTTCTTGCTAATATTTTTTTTAATTTTTTGTTGTGTTTCATGCACTAATAATAATGTTAATGAAAAAGAAACAGCAACAGTTAAAATCGAGGATTCGGTATTTTATACTTTTGATAAGAAAAATACTAAGATTATATGGAATGGCTATAAAACTTCAGATAAAATAAAAGTTGTTGGTTTTTTTACAGACTTTACAACAGTTTATGATGATTTAGATACTGTTTTTAATAGTCCAATTTCTTTAGTTTCTGGTCTCAGATTTTCAATAAATTCTGCCAGTTCATCATCTGGAGATGAAATAAGAGATAGTAATTTAAGGCAATACTTTTTTAATCTTTTAACAGAAAAATTTACTATTAATGGAGTCTTAGGTATACCTGGTTCATCTAGCGCAGGACTTGAATGTCCGTCAGATTCTATCGATGTTATTTTTAACGTTTTTAGTATTGAAAGAAAAATAAGATTTGGATATAGTTTTGATAATAAAAAGATGCTCATTGAAATAAAAGGACCAATTAGATTAGGTAATGAGTTTGGCGCTATTAAGGCATACAATGCTATTCATGAAAAATGTTATGATCTTCATAAGGGAGGGGACGGGGTTTCTAAAACTTGGGATATAGTAGATATTCATGTAAAAGTTCCTGTTATTGAGGTTAGCAAAGAACTCTAATTTTAAGACCTGATTTTAATCAAAAACCTTAAGTAATTCTTCCCATTCAACTTTACTGGTTTTAGCACTTATTTTTTTTAGACTTTTCTTTGATTTTAGTATTTGGTTTAAATTAAAATTACTCTGTTCTTGATAGTTGAATAATTTTGTATCCGCTAAAAACCTAGCTAGATATTCTTGTTCTGTTTGTCCAGGTGTGGGGATAAGCGTTGCGTTTTTTTCTAGTGTAATTAAATCCATAATTGTTGAATATCCAGATCTACAGATTATGATATTTGAATCTAAAATAGCCTGGTTTAATTCTGTACCTTTAAGATGAGACATAATTGTAAGATTGTTTATTTTTTTACTAAATTTTTTACCGGGTTTTCCTTGTAAAAGTAATGATTTTAAGGTCTTATCTTTTAGTGCTTTAATCAATAAGTTTTCAAATATTGATCTTTGAGGTTCAGGGCCAGAGACTAAAGCGATTATATCATATTTTAGATTAGAGGGTTTAATAACAAATCTAGAAAGTGGGCCAATATATTCATGATCTAGTTGGTTTTTTTTAGGATGAGATAGATCACCGGCTAGACCATCTTTTGGATAATCTGGAATCCAGCATTTGGTGAATTTATTTATGAAATAGTAATTAATCTTTTGAATTAATTTTTTTAAATATTTAGATTGAATCTCTAGCTGATGTGTGATAAAAACTGAAGGGATTTTTTTTGAATATAATCCATATCTATTGTCAGATATTATGCCGTCAATTTTAAAATCATTAATTATTGAATCTAATTGTCTGTTTTCCAAGTAAATTCGATATAATATTTTAGGAATTTGTAATAAAATATTTAGTGACATTGGTAGAAAAGTAGAATAGCTAATATTGTAATCAGTCAGCTTAATAATTTTGTCATTTGGAAACTCTTTACTCAACAATTCTAATGATCTGCCGCTTGCCATGATTATTGTTGTAAAACCTTGCTCTTTAAGTATATTTATTATTGGAATACATCTTGTAGCATGACCAATTCCCCAGTTGAGCGGTGCTACAAGTATTTTTTTTTTGTCTTTCACGTAACGAAAATACTTAAAACACTATTATTTTTGTTCAAAAATTAAAAGTATTGGCAAAAAATAAATTAAAAAAATTTTTAGATTTAGATTCTTTCGAACATGTTATCCAGCCTACTCTTGAAACATTGAGAAAAGATTTTGGTCTTAAAGGTAATTGGAAGAAGAAGTTTTTTAAAAATAATAATCCAATTGTTTTAGAATTAGGGTGTGGTAAGGGTGAGTATTCTGTGGCTTTAGCAAAAGAGTTTCCAAATAAAAACTTTTTAGGTATTGATATCAAGGGAGCTAGGATCTGGGCGGGTGCTCAGCAGGCTTTTGATGAAGAATTAGATAATGTTGGTTTCCTACGCATTAGAATAGATTGGATTGAGATGTGTTTTGATAAAAATGAGGTTGATGAGATATGGATTACTTTTCCTGACCCTCAATTAAAATTAAATAGAGCTTCTAAAAGACTTACTCATCCAAAGTTTTTAAATAAATATAATAATATTTTAAAACCTCTATCTAAGATTCATCTTAAAACAGATAGTCAATTTTTACATGGATATACTCTTGGTGTTATTGAGGGAGAGAGTCATCTTTTAGAAGATTCTACATGTGATCTTTATAATGCTCCTGTTAAGCGAGATTATATGGATATTAAGACATTTTATGAGAAAAAATTTCTAGAAAAAAATATGCCTATTACGTACCTTAGATTTAATCTTACTTATGATAATTCTAACTAAAGATCTTTTTTTTTCAGAATATTTATAGACTATATTTGCAAATAAAATAATCTAATTTGAAAATAAGTAAAGAAAATGTTTCTGGATCATTGAATAAGATTCAATTTCCATCAAGCGAAAGTAATATTGTTGATAGTGGATCACTGCTTAATGTTCAAGTATTTGGCAAAGAAATTGTTTTAGATATTGAAATTTCTAATCCAACTTTACAATATAAGAAAAAGGTAGAGTCTTTATGTATTCAGAATTTAAAAAATAGTTTTTCTAATGATCTAATTATTAAAATTAATTTTTCTCAAAAAGAAGTAAAAAAAGAAATTAAAATTTCTGGAAACCCAATACCTGGCGTTAAAAATATAATTGCAATTTCATCTGGTAAAGGGGGTGTTGGGAAGTCTACAATGTCTGCAAATTTAGCTACTTCTTTAGCTGAAATAGGGTACTCTGTTGGGCTTGTGGATGCAGATATATATGGTCCTTCAATTCCGATAATGTTTGATTTAGTTGGAGAGTCTCCTCAAGCAATTGAGGTAGATGGTAAGAAAAAGATGAACCCTTTAAGTAATTATGGTGTTAAAATAGTTTCAATGGGGTCTTTTACTCAAGCGGACCAGGCTGTTGTATGGAGAGGCCCTATGGCTTCTAAGGCATTAAATCAATTAATTTGGGATACTCATTGGGGGGAATTAGACTATTTAATTGTAGACCTTCCTCCAGGAACAGGTGATATTCACCTTGCTTTGGTCCAGGCAATACCTTTAACTGGCGCTATAGTGATTACTACTCCTCAACAAATTGCTTTAGCTGATGCTAAAAAGGGTGTTAATATGTTTCAGATGGACAGTATTGATGTTCCTGTTCTGGGAATTGTAGAAAATATGGCCTACTTTACCCCTGAAGAATTACCTGAGAATAAATACTATATTTTTGGAAAAGATGGTGGTAAACATTTGGCTGAAAACCTGGGGGTGAAGTTATTGGCTCAAATTCCATTAGTACAATCTTTAAGAGAAGCAGCTGATGCTGGTAGGCCTGCTGTTTTGCAGGAAAACACTGAAATTTCAGAATCATTTATTAGCTTTGCCAAAAATGTTGTAGATTCGGTAAATCAAAGGAACTCAGAATTGCCAGAAACGGAAGCTGTGAGAATAACTAATATGAAAGGCTGTTAATTAATTAAATCAAATAGGTGATAACAAATAAAAAAATTTTAAATAAGATAGAAGGTGCTTTGGCAGATTTTAGACCTTATTTAGAAGCAGATGGAGGTGATATTAGTTTAATAGAAGTTACTGATGATTATGTAGTTAAGGTTAAGTTACTTGGTGCTTGTGAGACATGTAGTGTGAGTATGATGACTTTAAAAAATGGTGTTGAATTAGCTGTTAAAAGTGCAGTTCCAAAAGTCAAAGAAGTAATAGAGATTAGTTCAATTTAGACTATTTCAAAAATATTTTTATCCTGCTTTTTATTATTGTTTTTATTGTTCTATTTAGAATAATTATAAATTGTCATTTTTCATTGTTTTCTTAATATTTGTATAAGATAAAAAAATTAAATTTGCGGTGAAAATGACGACTGATTTATGACGATACCTTTTAATAACAATAGACTGCTCCAACTCTTATTTGTTGTTTTTATTTCTTTCTCTAGCGTATTAGCTCAAGACACTAATGTTGTTATTGATTCTATTGCTGTTCAAAAGGGAGAGCAGATTTTCAAAGCTAATTGTACTGCTTGTCATGTTATGGGAGATAAGAAGCTTATTGGTCCTGGTCTTTTAGGGGTTACTGATAGACGTACTAAAGAATGGTTAAAGAAATGGATTAATAGTTCATCAGATTTTATTGCTTCTGGTGATGCAGATGCCATAGCAATTTATGAAGAGTATAATAAAGTTGCAATGCCTTCATATTATTTTGAGGACACTGATTACGAAGCTGTTTATGCATATCTTCAAAACCCTCCGCTTCCTAAAGTTATTGCTGATGCAGGAGACTTACTTGTTAGCGAAGATGAAGGATTAAATATCTCTACTCAATTGATGTTCATTGCACTTTTTCTTCTTCTTTTAGTTTATGTGCTTACATCATTAAAAAACAAATTAAAAGATAGTTTAGCTCAAGATACCGAAACTATAACTCAGACGCTTGTTAATCAATTTAATCTTTTTATTAGTAACAATAGAAACATAGTTTTTGTTGCTTTTGCGTGCTTTATCGTTGTGGTTAAATTTGGTTATGATTCTCTCTCAAGCGTTGGTATATATACAAAATACCAACCTGAGCAACCAATTGCTTTTTCACACAAGGTGCATGCTGGAGAAAATGGTGTTGATTGTAATTACTGTCATTCATCCGCTAGAAAAAGTAAGCATTCCGGAATACCTTCAGCTAATGTATGTATGAATTGTCATACCTATATAAACGAGGGTACAATTACAGGTACTACTGAGATTTCTAAGATTTATGAAGCAGTTGGGTTTGATCCTGACTCTAGAACATATATTTCCGGTTATGAACAAAAACCTATTAAGTGGGTGCGTATTCATAATTTACCTGATTTAGCATATTTTAATCACTCTCAACATGTTGTCGCTGGAAAAGTTGAATGTAAAACTTGCCATGGCCCAATTGAAGAAATGGATGTCGTTTACCAACATGCAGAATTAACTATGGGATGGTGTATTGAATGTCATAGAACAACTGAAGTTGCTATGGAAGGTAATGAATATTATACTGAGCTTCATGAGCAATTAAAAGAAAAATATAAAGGTCAAAAGATAACTGTAGATAAGATTGGAGGAATTGAATGTGGAAAATGCCATTATTAATTAAGATTTATTAACTAGATGACAACAACAAAAAAATATTGGAAAGGCCTTGCCCAGCTTCATGATGACCCAATTGTTGAAAAATTGGCTCAAAATGAATTTGTTGAAGAGCTTCCCGTTGAAAAATTCTTAGGAGATAAAGAGAATCTTTCTTCTACAAATAGTAGTAGAAGAGATTTCTTGAAATTTTTAGGTTTTAGTACTGCAGCTGCAACTTTGGCTGCTTGTGAAACTCCAATTGTAAAATCAATTCCTTATCTTGTTAAGCCCGATGAAATTATTCCTGGAGTAGCTAATTACTATGCTTCGACAATTTACGACGGTAGAGATTACGCTAGTGTTTTAGTTAAAACAAGAGAAGGGCGACCAATTAAAATTGAAAATAATGGCACTTGTTCTAACTCTAGAGTACAGGCTTCAGTTCTTTCACTTTACGATTCTGCTAGACTAAAACATCCCTTAAAGCAAAATCAAGAAGCTTCATGGAGAACAGTAGATTCTGAGATTGTCGAAAAATTAAGTAATATAAAAGAAGGAAAAATTGCATTACTTACCTCAACAATTTTAAGTCCAACTACAACTCAGCTTATTAAAGAGTTTTCTGATAAATATAAAAATGTAGAGCATCTTATGATTGATTCTACTCCTTACGATGGTATTTTAGATGCTAATTTAGATTCTTATGGAGTACGACTAGCTCCTTCTTACAGTTTTGATAAAGCAGATGTAATTGTTTCATTTGGGGCTGATTTTCTTGCTAACTGGATGGCTAACGAGTATGCTACTGATTATGTAAACGGTAGGAATCCTAAAAATGGTAAAATGTCTAAGCATTACCAACTTGAAACTAATCTATCTCTTTCAGGAGCTAATGCGGATAAAAGAATTCAGATTAAACCTTCTGAGCATGGTTATTTAATTTCTAGTTTATATGATGCATTAAAAGGAAAGAAATTTGATTCTAGACTCTCTCCAATTGTTAAGTCTTTACAATCTGCAAATGGAAAATCTATTATTATAAGTAATAGTAATGATAAAAATGTTCAACTTATTGTTAATGCTATTAACAATAAATTAAATAATTATAATAATACTATTTCTATTAATGAGCCTACACATTTAAAGCAGGGTAATACTCAAAAATTAAATGATTTATTAGTCGATATGCAAGCAGGTGATGTTAAAGCACTCATTACATATAATGTTAACCCTTCATATTCTTATGCTAATTCAAGTCAATTTAATGAAGCACTAAAAAAAGTTGATTTAAAAATATCTACTTCATTACACAATGATGAAACAGCTTCACTTATGGATTATGTTTGTCCAGATAGTCATAATTTAGAGAGTTGGGGAGATGCTAGCCCTAAGCATGGCACTTATTCACTAATGCAACCTACAATATCTCCACTTTTTAAAACAAGACAGTTTCAAGAGAGTTTGTTAGTATGGACAGATAGATCAGATTATTTAACTTACCTCAAGAATTTTTGGACTAATAACGGAATAGACTGGAACGTTTCATTACACGATGGTTACTTTAATATATCTGAACCTAAATTATCTCTGAAAAATTTTATTGATAAATCTTCCCCTATTAATCTTGTTTCCTCTAATGAAATAGAATTAGAGCTTTACGAGTCAATCGCTTTGGGAGACGGGTATCAAGCGAATAATCCTTGGCTACAAGAACTCCCTGATCCACTTACAAGAGCATGCTGGGATAATTATTTAACAATTTCTTCTCATACCGCAGAACAATTAGGATTATTAAATTGGAATGTATCAAACGGAGCATTAAATGGAAGTCTTGTGGATATAACATCTGATGATGTTGTGTTAAGAAATGTACCAGTAATGATTAATCCAGGTCAAGCGCGCTCAACAGTGGGAATGGCAATTGGATATGGTCGAACTAAAGCAGGTAAGGCTGGTGATAATGTAGGGTTTAATGCTTATCCATTTACAAATAAAAAAACCATTACTATTGAAAAAGTTGAGGGAGAATATGAGTTTGCTTCAATTCAGCTTCATCATACAATGATGGGTAGAGATATAGTAAAAGAGACAACATTAGCTGACTATATAAAAGATCCTTCTTCTGGAAATCACAGAGAAACATATGCAACTTATAAAGGAAAATTAACTGCTGATAAAGTATCCTTATATGATGAACATGATTTAGAACATGGACATTTTTGGAATCTTTCAATTGATCTTACTGCTTGTATTGGCTGCGGGGAATGTGTTATTTCTTGTCAAGCAGAAAATAATATTCCTGTTGTTGGAAAAGCTGAAGTAAGAAATAGTAGAGATATGCATTGGATGAGAATTGATAGATACTTCTCATCAGATATGACCGAAGAGCTTTCTGCAGAACAAAAAATTTCTATGATCGATATGTTTTCTGAAATGGAAGAACCATCAGAAAATCCTGAAGTTGTCTTTCAGCCTGTTATGTGTATGCATTGTAATCATGCACCATGCGAAAATGTTTGTCCAGTTGCTGCAACTACCCACAGTAATGAAGGGTTAAATCAGATGACATACAATAGATGTGTTGGTACAAGATACTGCGCAAATAACTGTCCTTATAAAGTTAGAAGGTTTAATTGGTTCCAATACTCAGATAATGATAAGTTTGATTTTAATATGAATGATGATTATGGGAAGATGGTTTTAAATCCTGATGTTGTTGTTAGGTCTAGAGGAGTTATTGAAAAATGCAGTATGTGTATTCAGAAAATCCAAGAACTTAAGTTAGATGCTAAGAAAAGTGGCAAGCCTATTGAAGATAAAGATGCTCAAACTGCTTGTGCTTCTTCTTGTTCGACAAATGCTATAATTTTTGGAGATTCAAATAATAAAGAGAGTTTAGTTTCAAAATTAAGAACTGATGAAAGAGCTTATGATTTATTAGATCATTTAAATGTTAGGCCTTCAGTGTTTTATCAAACTAAGATAAGAAATAAAGCATAATGCATAAAGAATCAGAAATTAGAGATCCGTTAATTCTTGGTAACAAAACTTATCATGATATAACAAGAGATATTGCTAGACCTGTTGAAGGAAAGGCAAATAAGTACTGGTGGATTTTATTTGGCTTGTCTGTCTTTTTGTTTTTATGGGGTGTAGGATGTATGGCGTATACAATAGGAACAGGTATTGGAGCTTGGGGTTTAAATAAAACAGTTAACTGGGCTTGGGATATTACTAATTTTGTTTGGTGGATTGGTATTGGACATGCCGGTACATTAATTTCTGCAGTTCTTCTATTATTCCGTCAAAAATGGAGGATGGCAATTAATAGATCCGCAGAGGCAATGACAATTTTTGGAGTTGTTCAAGCTGGCCTTTTTCCTTTAATTCACATGGGTAGACCTTGGTTAGCTTATTGGGTTTTTCCTTTTCCAAATGAATATGGTCCACTTTGGCAAAACTTTAATTCTCCTCTTTTATGGGATGTTTTTGCTATATCAACTTACCTTACTGTTTCGACTGTCTTTTGGTATATAGGTCTAATACCAGATTTTGCAATGATTAGAGATAGAATGAGTAAGACTATCAGTCCAATGAAAAAGAAACTATATACTTTACTTGCATTTGGATGGAGCGGTAGAGCGAAGCATTGGCAAAGATTTGAGGAAGTATCTCTTGTACTTGCAGGATTAGCAACTCCATTAGTTTTTTCAGTTCACTCTATTGTAAGTATGGACTTTGCTACTTCAATAATCCCTGGTTGGCATACAACAATATTTCCTCCATATTTTGTTCTTGGAGCACTTTTTTCTGGATTTGCTATGGTTGAGACTTTACTAATTATTATGCGTAAGGTGGTTAATTTAGAAGCATATATTACAATAAAGCATATTGAATATATGAATGTTATTATTCTTTTCACAGGATCTTTAGTTGGTACAGCATATATTACAGAGCTTTTTATGGCTTGGTATTCAGGGGTAGCTTTTGAGCAGTATGCATTTATAAATAGAGCAACTGGTCCTTACTGGTGGGCTTATATGGCTATGATGTCATGTAATGTAATTATTCCTCAATTATATTGGATTAAAAAAGTTAGAACATCTTTTATCGCAACATTTATTCTATCAATCTTTGTAAATATAGGTATGTGGTTTGAGCGTTTTGTGATTATTGTCACATCATTACATAGAGATTTTCTTCCATCATCTTGGACTATGTTCTCTCCTACATTTATTGATATTGGTATATTCCTTGGGACAATTGGATTCTTTTTTACACTATTTTTGATGTACGCTAGAACATTCCCTGTTGTTGCGCAGGCAGAATTAAAAACAATTTTAAAATCTTCAGGGTCTGAATATAAAAATAAGAGTCATGAATAAAAAAGTATTATATGCTATTTTCGATGATGAAGAGATTTTATTAAAATCTGTAAAAGAACTTAGATCTAAGGATATAGCAATTGAAGAGGTATATAGTCCTTTTCCAGTTCACGGTTTAGATCATGCACTTGGATTTAAAGAAACTAGAATGGCTATTACAGCATTTATATATGGATGTGTTGGTCTTGCATTTGGAGCATTATTAATTTACTATATTATGATTTCTGGAGTTGGAAAAAGTTGGCCAATGAATATTGGTGGAAAACCAAATTGGACTTTTTATCATAATTTTCCAGCTTTTGTTCCTATAATGTTTGAATGTACTGTTCTTTTCGCTGGTCACTTAATGGCATTAACTTATTTTTTTAGAAATCAATTGTACCCTGGAGCAACTACAGCTAGCCCTGACCCAAGAACTACAGATGATAAGTTTTTAATGGAAATTGTTGTTGATGGTGATGATAAAGAAATGAGAAAACTCTTATCTGATACTGGAGCTTCAGAAATTAATGAAAAAGATTCTAATGATAAATAGAGTAATTTTATTTTTTGCATTTATATTAATTGTTTCATCTTGTTCAAATCCTGGACCAGGATATGAATTTATGCCTAATATGTACAGGTCTCCTTCTTTGGAAACTTATGGTCAGAACTCTGTCTTTGAAGATAGTTCAAATGCGCGTCTTCCTGTTAAAGGAACAATTGCTAGAAATTATCTATCAACATTTTATTATGAAGGCTCTCTGCAAGGGTATTTAGAGGCAGGAGAAAATGCAGTTAACCCTTTTCTTAATGATGAAGTAAATATTGAGGAAGGTAAAAAATTATATTCCATGTTTTGTCAACACTGTCATGGAGAATTTGGTGCAGGCGGAGGGTCAATAACCCATCCTGTTTATTCTGCTATTCCTCATTATAATGATTCTAAAATGTTAAGAAGAGCTAATGTTCCTATGAATCAGTTAACATCCGGACATATTTTTCATGCACTTACTTATGGATTAAATGCTATGGGGCCTCATTCATCACAGTTAAGTGAAGAAGAAAGATGGAAAATAACTATTTATGTACAAGAACTTCAAAAATATAATGCTGAATAAATTTATTTATAATGTATAAAATTTCTAAATCCTCTTTTATATTCTCAATTAGCTTAATTGTAATAGGTTTATTTTCTTCAATTTATGCATTCATGCATGATGCTCATGCTGCCTGGACTAGCTTAATTTTTAACAATTATTTCTTTTTAGGTATTTCAATTTTTGCAGTTTTCTTTGTTGCTTTACAGCATGTTGCCGAGGCAGGTTGGTCTACTGTTATTAAAAGAGTACCTGAAGCAATCATGACATTTTTGCCTTATGCCTGTGGTGTAATGATATTTATTGTTGTAGCAGCCTTACTTCATTGGAATCATATTTACCATTGGTTACAGCCTGGGATAATGGATCCTAATGATTCTCATTATGATAAAATTATTGCTGGAAAAGAAGCATATCTTAATCCTATATTCTTTTTAGTTAGGTCTTTAATATATGTTACTGTATGGATTTATTGTGCTAAAAGATTACGTGATATTTCTCTTCAAGGAGATCTAGAGGGAGGTTTAGGTGCTAAATCATACAACAAAGGAATTACTGTTTCTGCATGGTTTATTGTATTTTTTGCAGTCAGCTCTTCAATGGCTTCTTGGGATTGGATTATGTCTATTGATACGCATTGGTTCAGTACTTTATTTGGCTGGTATATTTTTTCAGAATGGGCTGCTATAGGCTTTACAACTATATTACTTTTTTGTTTATTGCTTAAAAGACAGGGTTATCTTCAAGATTTAAATGATAGTATTATTCATGATCTAGGTAAATGGGTTTTTGCATTTTCAGTTGTCTGGACCTATATGTGGTTTTCTCAATTTATGTTAATATGGTATGCTAATATTCCAGAAGAAGTAACTTATTTTATGGAAAGAATTGAATTACCAAACTATAGATTTTTATTCTGGTTTAGTGCAGGTCTTAATTTTGTTATTCCTACAATTGTTTTAATGAGTAGAGATGCTAAACGAAACTCAACAAATCTAATTATTGCATGCGTTGTTATATTAATTGGACATTGGTTAAATTCATATCTCTTGTTTGCTCCCGGAACTCTTCATGAGCACGGTCACCTATCTTTTACAGATGTTGGTATGGGTCTAGGATTTACTGGAGTCTTTCTTCTAGTTGTGTTTAGAAGCTTAACAACTAGAAGTTTAGATATTAAGCACCACCCATTTTTAGAAGAGAGTAAACATCTTCATACATAAAACTATTTTGTTTTTTATTAGTTGATTATGTTTCATTCTTATTACCTTTAGTTTATTATTTTTGTTAATATATGAATGAACAATTAAATCCTGAAGGAGAAAATCTAAGTAATGAAGAAGTAGAATTTGAACAAGTTTTACGTCCAAAACAATTTACAGATTTTAAAGGTCAAGATAAAATTGTTGATAATCTTGAGGTTTTTATTGAAGCAGCTAAACAAAGAGAAGAAGCATTAGATCACGTATTACTTCATGGTCCTCCTGGATTAGGAAAGACCACTTTGTCTTATATTATTGCTAATGAATTAGAAGTTGATATTACTACAACCTCAGGGCCTGTTCTTGATAAGCCTGGTGATCTAGCTGGATTATTAACAAACCTTGAAACTAGAGACGTTCTTTTTATTGACGAAATTCATAGACTAAACCCAATTGTTGAAGAGTACCTTTATTCAGCGATGGAAGATTATCAGATTGATATCATGATTGAATCTGGACCTAATGCTAGAACAGTGCAAATAAAGCTCAATCCATTTACATTAATTGGAGCAACAACTCGATCTGGATTACTTACTTCTCCGTTAAGAGCACGTTTTGGAATTAATTCTAGACTTGAATATTACGGGGCAGAACTTTTGTCTGAGATTATAAATAGATCTTCAGCTATCTTGGATGTTAGTATTTCTAAAGATGCTGCAAACGAAATTGCTAGAAGAAGTAGAGGTACTCCTAGAATTGCTAATGCTCTTTTAAGAAGAGTAAGGGATTTTGCTCAAATAAAAGGAAATGGAAATATTGATAGTGAAATTACAAAATATTCTTTAAAGGCTTTAAATGTTGATGAAAATGGTTTAGATGAAATGGATAATAGGATTTTATCTGCTATCATTGATAAGTTTAAAGGAGGTCCTGTGGGACTTACAACAATTGCTACAGCAGTTGGAGAACAAGCCGGTACTATTGAAGAAGTTTATGAGCCATTTTTAATTAAAGAAGGTTATTTAATGCGTACACCTCGTGGAAGGCAAGCAACAGATTTAGCTTTTAAACATTTAGGTAGAGTAAAATCTCCCAATCAATCTGATCTATTTTAAGAAAAATTATCAAAAACATCTTTTATTATAAGTCTATAATGGGCAAAATATGTTAATGCCCATATTTTTAGATTAGCAAGATCTTTTTTATTTAACCATTTAGTAGATTTTGCTAATTCTTTTTTGAATAGCCTAGGGTCAAAGCTTACTTTGTTTAAAATTTTTTTGCAGAAATTGAGCATTAAGATTTAAATATTTTAATAATACAATATATAGTAACGCTGGATAACCCAATTAAAGTAATGAAAGATGCGTATGGCCATTCCATACTGTGAAATAATAGACCAATACTTGAAATTGCTATTGCAGTGTATTTAAGTTTTTCCATAACTTAAGAACGAAATAATAAATTATTTATTGTTTTCTCCCCAACTGTACTTATCAAATTCAAATTCACATAAACTTAATGCTCTATCTATAACTGTAGCAGCTAATTCTTCAAATGTTTTTGGTTTACTGTAGAATGATGGGGTAGCAGGACAAATTATTCCTCCTGCTTCAGTTATAGTTTTCATATTATTTATATGTATAAGACTATATGGTGCTTCTCTAGCAATAATTATAAGTTTTCTTCTTTCTTTAAGTATTACATCAGCTGCTCTTGTGGTTAAGTCATTAGAAATACCACTCGATATTCTTCCCATTGTTCCCATCGAGCAAGGACATATAATCATACAATTATAATTAGCAGATCCTGAGGCAAATGGAGCTTTAAAATCCATTTTGTTGTAAAATTGAAATGGATATTTATCATAGTCTTTATTTTCTAATTCTGTTTCCCAGACATATTTAGCATTATCAGACATAAGAATTCCAACATTTTCAATCTGATCCTGTAATTTCATAAGTTTATCTAATAAAACTTTTGCGTATAAAGAGCCACTAGCTCCAGTAATTGCTATAATGATTTTATTTTTTTTCATTTATAATTGGTATTGTAATGAGAAGTTAATTCCGGTATTATACTTCCCTTTATTAAAGTAATATGATTGACCTGATTGGTGTTCAGCTATTGGTATTATAGAGTTACTTAATCTAGTGTTTAAAATTACTTTTGGGTTTAAGTAATATGAAATCCCTATTAGTGCGCCTAAATCTAATTTATTAAATTTTATTTGATTTTCTAATTCACCATATAGGTCAGAATAATACCCGTTAATTAAAGCTGCTATCTGTATACCTAGATCTATTTGTAAAATTGAAGACTGTTTGAGTTTTATGATTAAAGGCACCTCTAAATAATTAAGATTAATATTTGCAATATCAGGGAATTTTTCTCTTTTTTGATTAACACTCCCTTTTTGTATAAAAGTCATCTCAATCTGTATATTCATTTCGGAATTAAGATCTCTATTTACAAACCCCCCTAACAGTAAACCTGCTTTGTGAAAACCTGCAAGATTATCGCCAGAAACTTGTGTTGTACTTAGTCCTAAGATAGCTCCAGCATTAAAGTTTTGAGAATAACTATAATTGAAGGAGTATATTAATATTAATAAAATATTTAATAATTTTTTCATATTATCTAAAGCTTACTCCTGCTCCAATTGAGAATACTGAATACTCACTAAGAGTATAGTTTGCTTGAAATGCTATTAATGCGATATTAAACCTAAGCCCAATATTTGCTCTAAAGTCATTAAATCTTTGAAACTCCATATCTATAGGTAGTTGAATATCTAGATCGCCTAAATTAAAGTACTGAACCTCATTTAAAGGACTAGTAGCAACATTAAAAGATGAAATTGAAGAACTATAGCCAAGACTTGCAAAGCCTGTTAGCATTAAGATTTTTCTAGATGCAATTATATTAATGTTTGCAGCTTTAGTGTTAAGATTAACCTCTTGATTTAAAATAGTTTGTTTAGTGCTTAGATCCGTATATCCTGCTTGTAATGAAACGCTTAGAGGTATTGCATCTCCAATAATTGGAATCCACTGTAAAATATCATGTTTAAAACCAATACCCCATAAACTTACTTCTCCTTTACCAGCAAATCCTGCCTGAAAATTATAATTTGGAATATATCTAGCATTGATTTCAGTTTTTTTAATAAGCCCTATACCAATATTAGCAGTTGGAAGAGCTAATATAGATATTGAAGAAGCTTGATTAGGTAATTTGAACTCATTGCCATTATACTCAACTAAAGCTCCTTCTCCCTTTCCTAATATTGTAGGAGTCTCTGTGTTAGATGAAAAATTTGATAAAGTATTAGGGTCAAAACTTTTCTTAGCTTTAGGAATGAACAAGGAATTTAAAGATATTGATACGTCAAAACCTCCAAACTTATGTGTTCTGGCAGAATTATACCAACCATTATTAAGCATCGCTCCTAACCCTTCTCCCATCGGGGAGAGATATTCTTCTAAAAATAGTTTTGCATCATTTTGATTTTCTATTGTTACTTGAGAATATATAGATTGCTGACTAATTACTAAACTAAATATAATGGTTAGTAATCTAGACATAAAATTTAATTTGTAGCTAGAGAAGCATATTCAACTTGTAGAATCTCATAATTTGAATTGTCATAGATATAGGCTAGAATAGAAATATTATTTTGATTCCATCCACCACTTTCTCCATTACCTTGAAAAAGCGTATTGTTAGAGTAATCAATATTAAAGTTTTCAAGATCAGCTAAATTCACACTATAATTATGAGTATAGCTTTCGCCATTTGAAATATTTGTTGATAAGCTTACATCATCTCCCCATGCTGATGTAATTAGAGATCTCAGAACATGGTTATGAATGTAATTTTCATCTTCAATTACCCCGTCTTTTTGCCAGTTAGTAATTTCATTTTCAGTTAAGCAAACTACCAGCTTATAATCCCCCGAAATATCTTTAAGTGCATCTGTTGAGATGTCAATAATAGAATTATTTCCATCAAAGCTAGAATTTATATTTAACCCAAAAACAACCTCTTTATCCAACTCTTGTTGAACACTAGCAAGCCATTGACCTTTGTTTTTTCTATGATCACCGGGGTAGTCAATCCTGTTAATCATTCCTTTTGGCAGTCCAGCATCACTTATATTAAAAAAACCATCTAATTCTTCTCCCCATTTAGTTCTAAAATCATAAGTAAATTTTGGTTGGCTTAATGGATACGGTCTTGCAAATGTAGATCCTACATGTAAGGCTAATCCTATAATTTGGCTTCCATATAAATCATGAATTGCTTCTAGCTCTCTAGCTGCATCTGGACAGTTCTGGCAAAGATGGCCAGTGAAGTCTTCAATTAAAATATTTTTAACATATTGACTTGAGTTTGTATCTACACCACCACCATTTCCAGTCATGTAAGGACCTTCGATAACTTCACAAGAACTTATTATTGATAGAAGAAATAGACTATATATTATTTTTTTCATAATTAAAAACTTGATGTTATATTAAGATTAAGACCATTAGAAGAAGGAACTAATTTACAGACTCCACCTACACAAAAGATTCCTTCTCTTTTTTTACCATAACCAATAGAAAATCGATTAGCACCTTTAAGAAAACCAAAATTAATATTAATGTAGTGTAGTCTTTTACTTTCATCATCATTTCCATAATTGTACATATCTTGAATAGTAAAAAACCAATTTGGAGAAATAGTATATTCTGCAAGTGCCATAACCCAATCCCCTTCTTCTTTTTTAGAAGCTGTTTCTAGTTGTTTAGCTATTAATGTTTGTACTTCCATTCTTAATGTATGACCTTTTTTAATTTTATAGCTTAAATCTAATACTCCAATTGTTGAGTTTATTACACCATATTCTCCGGGAGTTTTTCCTTCAAGGAAATCCTTGTTGTATGTCTGATTAGCAATTACAAAATTGTATCTAATTCTTTTATTTACTTTCTTGTTAACCTCTAAATTAATATCTGCAAAATATAATTCTTCCCCTTTGAAGCTAATTAGTATTGGTTCATGATTAGTCAAGTCATTTTTAAAGGAATTCCCATTATTTAAACCATTAATTCTAGAAAAATTTAGATTTAATTTTGTTCCATACTTACCACCTAACAAAGAGCCTTTTTTGATTTTATAAAAGATATCAAGTTGTACTCCAAGCTCTCCCATTGCTTGTGTTGCACAAGGGTAAAGCGCTAAAAGTGTATAGGCGTGTGGCTTGCTTAAAGTTGGTATGTAGTTCATGATATATGCTTTACCTATTCTATCTCTATCTGACAGTAATAACATATTATCTGCTCTATGAATCTCTCCTGTGATACCAAAGCCTCTTTTAGAAAATGTTAAACTGCTTGTGAAAGCATTTCCACTAGCATAATTCACAGCGTCTTCTTGTATTGAGTTTACGGGATCATTAATTTTATAGGCATATTCTCCATAGTAGTTCCATCCTCCATTAATTATATTTAACCTTCCAGCATATAATCCAACATTTTGTGGGAGTTCAAATACTGGGTTGTTTCTTTGTTGGTATCTACTGATAAAGCTTCCTCCAAAAATATATCTTGTTTTGCTTTGTAGTTCTAAAGTTTCATTTAAATCTATCTCACCATCTATTCCTCTAAAAATACCATCTGCATATGTAAAGTAGGTTCTACTTTTTCCAATAAATGTTTTTAAGCTTATCCCTTTTAGAAGTTTGTACTTTAATCTAATTCCATCCATTGCATTATCAATACCTAAACCTTTTTCTTCATAGCTTCTAAATATTAATCCACTTCCAAATTGCTCGTAGAAATTACCTGCAGTAACTTCTAGACCTTCAATAGAATAAGTAGCAAATCTATATGGAATACCATTACCTTTAAAGTCATCGTCATAGTCCAGTAAAGCATTTAAATAGCTTTCATATCTAAGGCCTGCAGAAAAGTTGTTTTTTGTAAAAATGATATTCAAGAAACTATTATTTCTGATAATCTCATCAGCAGCAACAGCATTTATTGTTGCATCTTCAATATAGCTTTGCATATTAAGATCAAAATCTCCGTGTATCTCACCATTATTTTGAGCAAAGATATTTATGCTTAAAAAAAATAGGATGAAACCTAATGAAATATTTTTCATAATTATTTGCTTATTGCTTGAATTTGCTCATATAACTCATCCTCATCTCCATCAATATAACCTTTGTGTTGCCAAACTATTTTCCCTTCGCTGTTAATTAAGAATGTATGGGGCACGGATGATACTCCCAGAGCTCTTTTTAAATCGGAATTAGAATCAAGGTAAATTTCATATTCCCAGTCTGATGAGTTTACGTATGGTGCTACTTTGGACATTGATCTTGTATCATCAATAGAAATTGCAACTACTTTAACTCCAGTTTCATCTTGCCAATCTTCATATATTTCAGCAATATTGTTTAGTTCTTTTTTACAGGGTTTGCACCAAGTTGCCCAGAAACTGATGACTATTGGATTATTTTCATTCTCTAAATCCTGGATATTAAATGTTGCACCATCCAGAGTTTTTACATCAATATTAGGCAGGCTCCTTTCTTGAGAAAATATTGTTCCTACATTTAAAAATGTTGCTATTAAAATAATTGATAATTGTTTCATTTGTTGTTTTTTATTGTCTTAAGCAAATTTACAAAACTTAAACAATAAAAAAACCTGAAATAATCAGGTTCTTAATACTTTAGTTAAAATAAAAAAGCCTCGGCAATCTGCCGAGGCTTTTTTTATAATAAAATTTAATTATTTAGCTATTGTAACTTTTCTTTTAATTACTTCATCATTCGTAAAAATGTTTACATAGTAAGAGCCATTTGCTAAAGATGAAATATCCACTTTAGTTTTGTTTGAAGATGTAAGAACTAATTTTCCAAATATATCGAAAACCTCTAAGCTATTAAACACACCATCTACACTTAAAACATCTTTAGCAGGGTTTGGGTATAGTTCAAATAGTTGTGTATTCTCTTCAACTGAAGTACTTGCAACGTAACAAGGAGATGCTGGATCATTAACAAATGCATCAAAACAATCTTGTTCTGATCCATATGTTCCATTACCTGAACCTAAGTCTGTACATCCAAATGGAGTACATTCCCATGCTGGTCCGCTAGCGCTTCCAGTTGAGAAATATTCTCCTAGCTCATTAAACGTTGATAGTTGTTGACCCATCAATGATGTTATCGATGTTCCTGAATTATCAGTTACATTCACTTCAGCTCCTGTTCCATAATTACAACACATTCCGTCTCCGTAAGTATCATAAAGTTTAAAAGCATAACATTCATTTGCATTTACCATTACTGAAGCAGTGTAAGTTATATTTGATTGATATGTTCCTCCTTGACCACCAGAACCAATTACGTTTCCTCCTTCATCTACGATTTCCCATGATGTTTCTGAACCGTAACCATCTGTAGTAATTTCTACAGAAATATTTCCTGCTGCAATACCACCTACAACCATATTATTTTGATCAAAATGAACAAAAGATGTTGTCGTAGAATTATTGGTAGTATTTTGATCTACTTGACCATTAGGATTTGAAGCAGAGTAAGTTACATTATTTACTCCTTGAGGAGTAAATGTAGCTCCAGTAACTGTAAGTACTTCAGTTTCTCCAGGAAGCATATTTCCTGTCCAATTATACGTTGCTCCGGGAGTTCCGTTAATTGTGTAGTCAATATCTAAAGAAGTTAAATTAGTACTTCCAAAATTTCTAAATGTCATTTCTAGATCTGTTGAAGATCCACAAAGAACATCATTTGCTGATGAGCTTAAAACATTTGCATCATATTGATTAGGGAATACAGGAGCAATAACTGATTGGTTACCAGTAATTATTTCTTGATTTCCTTCAGTAATAAAAGCAACTACATCCAAATCTATCAAATCTAACATTACGCCATTAATATCATTTGGTGCTGTCCAAGTTAATGTCATTGGAACAAAAGTATTAGGAGTAATATTTGTTATTTCTTCTCCCCACTGTCCTGTCATTATGTGACGTAACATGTGTTGGTGGTTGTAAGTTGGATTCCATTGTCCAGGAATAATAGCTCCTGGATTGAAACTTGATGCTCCAGTTTGAGGACCAGGTACATTGTTTTGCACAATTGCAACATTTAAAAAGTTTGAAGAGATACTTTGAGATCCAGTATAATAAACCTCAACATCTACTGTAACTAATCTAGTTGATAAATCAACACTTGCTTGAGTAGCAACATTTACAGGAGAAGACAGTAGAAGAGTTTGAGCTGTAGCAGTTGCCCAATTAGCTCTACCTAATGCAGTTGCTCCAGCTTGACCTTGTTCAAGACCCGGGAAGTTATGTCTATTTACTGTACCTGCAGGATATCCTGCAAGTCCTGATTGACCATCAATAGCAGCTCCAAGAGGAGTTCTAAAGTCTGGTTCGCCAGAGTTTGGAGTTGCGTAACCTCCTTCGTGTATGTTAATAAGGAATACATTGTTTGGATTTGCATCGTGAAGACCTTGTCCAATAACGTGACCATCAGGACAGAAGGTACAATGAATTCCAGTAAATTCTTCTAACACAACCTTTCTATTTTCAGGGGAAGTGCTAAC
>ENA-OSJC01000507-OSJC01000507.1-marine-metagenome-genome-assembly--contig:-NODE-507-length-37732-cov-13.718762_pt1 | contig 37732 bp, 36 predicted proteins | sample MGYA00237885_ERZ534234 | MGnify/ENA primary metagenome ERZ534234 (study PRJEB26413, sample SAMN06343907) | marine metagenome | isolation source: coastal waters | place: Atlantic Ocean: West Antarctic... | reverse complement strand
CTACCTACTGTATTAGTCATTTAAAACTTCGGTCAATCACTACCTCTACGGTTTTAGGCCCCGCCGGATCAAGACCAATATAACTAAGGGTTGCAATGTTACCGCGAAAAACTGGTCGTATTGACGGATCAAAGTAAAGATTTGGCTTTAATGGCCTGATTGCACCCATATTACCTAGTGAAAGCAAATCACCTGACTTTAATTTTTTTCCACGCTTTAATAGCTGATTACGAAGATGCCTAACACGGTAAAGAGGATCGTAGGCATTTTTAATTGAACCTTCAGCGAGAATTTCACCTTCTTCGTTAGTCATTTTAAATTGAAAATTATTGAGCCTTTTAATCCACTCAGAGCTCGATTGTGTTTTGATCAGGTCACCAATAATAGCATTTTTGAAATCATAGTTTGTCGCTATCCCGCCAACATTAGAACTACCCTCGGATGGTTGGAGTAAATCAGGCATCTCTATAAATGGTAAGAAACCAGATAAAGCAGCAAGAACCTCCATATCTGTTTTTGCATTATTGATTTCATCACTTCCCACCACCGCAGCAAAATCAGCTTCAATAAAACTCATATTGCAACAATCAACTGAAATATGCGCTCCACTATTGTGAATACCCTTTGAAAACATCACTGCTGTGACGGGGCCGCTTAATCCATTCACTGGCCCATTATCATATTCCCCCTTAGCAAATGTCCCAACCTTATACCCAGCGACAATCCCCTCTGTTTTTAACAATTCAGCGACATATAAATCTGCTATTTGATAGGCATTTTTTTCAGATAAATCATTTACGGATATGGGGGAGATTGGTTTTGCCTGATTGAAGTTATCAACAAAACTGATGGCAAGCCTTTTCTGATCAATAGGATCATTTAGATCATATTTCTCTATTTCAGAATTATCATATCCAAATAATGTGTAAAGAGTAACTAAAAAAAGGAATACGTTTGTTATTTTTATAATTTTCATGGTGTCACCAATTAGTTAAGTGTGGCAAGTATGGTCCGGGCATCATCAAGAGTTGCACGACTAGAGCTCCCACCCTCCGCATTTGTAATGAGAAGTGAAAAGTATTTCTTTGCTGCTTCCAAATCACCTAATTTATAAGCAGTCGTCCCTGCACCATATATGCTATTATAACGGCCAGGGGATCTCTTTAAAGAAAGTTTATAAGCTGCGTGTGCATCCTCTATTTGTGATAACTCTAAAAACATGTCACCTAGCAACTCTTCAGCAGGTAAAATGTCACCTGGATTTGAAGGTGCATTTTTGCTTGTTGCTTCTTGTTCGGAGGCTTCTTTCATCAAAGAAAGAGCATTTTCATGGTCACCCCGGGCAAAAAATTGCCAGGCACGGGCACCAAGTAGCTGACTTTCTATTTTCATTCTGTAATATTCAAGACCACTCATAGCAGGTAACGTTTCTGCCATATGAGCTAGCTGCATAATATCTGCGTCTGCTTCATCAGGTCGCCCAAGACGAGAAAAGCCCATAGCGCGTGCAAAATGTGTATTGCCAATATCTCTCTTATCTGCCTCTACCCAGGGAAAGTACGCAGGTGTTTTAGGCGCCAGAGTAATGGCCGTTTCCCAATCTTTTTGCTCAAGTGAATTCCTAGCAGGAATTGCAGTGAACGCGTAAGCAATGCCACGTTGTCCGCTTTTTTCATACTCTTTAATATCAAGGGAAAATAATTCCCTCTCAAGTTTTGCTGCTGCTTCGTCGTCACCTTTTTGAAGGTGCGCAAACACTAAATAATCCATTGCGTGTGGATAGTGGGAATTCACAGCACCATTATCAATGCAAATTTCAAGTGCAGTGCCAGCAGAAATGTTGTTCCATTCTATTGCACTGTCCCACCTACCTAAACGCGTGTATGTGTGCGTCATCATATGAGAGGCATGAGGCACTTTTGGAGTGATTGTACCATAATGGTCAGCTACTTCAAGCGCACCAATTGCAAGATCGGCTGTATCATAGGCGTGAATAACATAATGGTGCCCACCTGGATGGTTTGGCATAACTTTAAGCACGTCAAGTGCAATTTGCCCAGCCTTAAGTCTTTCTGTATCATTTTTGGATATGGCTACTTTAAAAAGTGCATTAAAGGCCATGGCGTCCATATCATCTGGCATTTTACTTGAAATATCTTGCCAAACAGCCGACATTTTAGCAAAGCCATTAACCATATTTAGATCTACACTTTCTAAATAAAAAGCTTCTGTGGTCTTTAAAAAATTTCTCTCACGTTCTGATATACTTTCTATTGATTGCCCTCTTCTTGTGAGTTCTAATCCACGCTTATAATCTGCGGCCGATAAATCATCCCCCCAAAGCGGATGTATCATTGCCATTGCCTGCCCCCAATATGACATAGCACAATTAGCATCCACATCATCAGCCATCGAAAAAGCAAACTGGGCTTCCGGATACATCATATTATGCATGAGAGCTACACCGCGCTCAACTAACGGGCTTGCTTCTACAGAACAACTAGTTGGAAAATTAACATCCCCTACAGGGGTGGTAAGAAGATCAAATTCCGGCCCATTAGAGGCATTAGAAACCTCCCCTGGCTCATCATTTATTTTATTTTCATTACTGCAACTCATCACCAAACTTGTGAAACAAAATGCTATTAAAACCCATACTTTGTTCATACCTTTTTTCCTTTAAATTGTTCATTGGCATCACATAGCCACATAATTAAATTCATTCATTTATAGAACTTAAATTTTTTGCAGGCCAAATTATTATATGTGTTTTGATTTAATCACAAGTGTCAAAACCTTCCTATAGAACTTTTGGCATTTAAGCTCACTAAGATATTACTTGTTCCCCATTCATTGTAAGACGATACATTAGGCGATTATATTTATTCTCATCAAATGAGGAAGGAGCATGCATCGCACAGCGATTATCCCACAAAATTAAATCTCCTGGTTGCCAAGCATGAGAGAATACAAATTCTGGTTTTGTTGCGTGGTATAAAAGGTCATTTAATAGCACTCTTGCTTCTGTTTCAACTAATCCACTTACTGCCTCAATATGGATATTTGTTACGCAAAGAGCTTTTTTATGGGTTATAGGATGCTCCACCACCAATGGCCGTGTAATGGGCGGTAAGTTTTTACGCATTTCGCTACTTAACGGAGGACGATGAGGATTAGTTTTACGAAGAAATTCATTTAAGTGATTGTATGAATGTAGTGCTGTCAATGGTTCTATTTTTTGCTTAAGTTTATCTGATAAGTTGTCATAAGCTTCGCCCATTCCCGCAAACCAAGTTTCACCGCCCACCGGTGGCGCATTCACGCAGAACAAACATGAGCCAATCGGCTGTGGATGTCGGAAAGTGTCATCACTGTGCCATAATAGTTCTTCATCCGATTTAATCCACAATGCTTTACGCTGGCCATCCTCCATGAGGTTTCCTATGCGAAGTACTTCTGGAAAATCAGGTTCAAGGAAATCAGGATCATATTTTTCATTTTTTTCAACCAACCCGAAGAGAGAAACAAAATCACATAACTGTTTTGGAGTTAAATGCTGTTGATTACGGATCAGGATAGCCCCACCACTTGCGTAAAAGCCATCGACCACAATTCTTTTGGTATTATCATCAAGTTCGGCGAGGTCTATGTCATTGAGCTCGAGACCAAAGCCGGAAGATGTTAAAGAAGTTTGATTGTTAGAATTTACCATAACTAATACCTTTACTCGTCAATTATTTAATTTAAGACTGCAAGTCGTCCCCATAATATTAAATTGCTTTAAAAAATTGGTCTAATCTTGCCAACCCCTTTTCTAGGTCATCTTTACTACCACCCCCAGCACCAACCCGAATATGGTTAGGGTACCCATAAGCACTTCCGGGCATAATCATTAAACTATAGGGTTTTTTAAGTAATATTTCTGATATTTTAGTAGAATCTAGATCAATATTTAACTTACATAAGCCAATTAAACCAGCAACAGGTCGAACCCATGATAATTCTGAATGAACGTTTATAAATTCATCTAATATTGTTAGGTTTTCTTTGGCAGACTTTCTTGCTTTTGCGACAGCAACTTCAAACCTACTTTCCCTCAAGGCAATATCTGCTATTGCTTCACCCATAATATTCATTATTTCACTGGTATCTTCCCTTAAAACAATACTATCGAATAATAGTTTTTTGTCCTTACTAATCATCCATCCAGTTCTAAGTCCCTGTAAACCAAGCACTTTTGAGACACTTCCCGTACTAATTCCCCGTTCATACAACGTTGCCATTCTGGGGGTTAATGGACAATACCATTCCGTGTTGCGGTAAACTTCATCGGTCAAAACATAAGCACCAACTTTGTCCGCCAACTTTGCTATGCGTAGAAGTTCATCTTTGTTTAAAACATGTCCTGTTGGATTATTAGGGTTACATAAAAAAATTAATTTTGTTTTTTTAGTTATGAGTTCTTCCAGTTGATCAAAATCAAACATCCAGCCATTATCTTCGTGCCTTTCCAATTTTTTAATTGTTGCCCCAATAGCTTTTCCTAATACTAAAGGCTGCGGCCAACCTGGAACATCCACGATCATTTCGTCACCCGGACCAACTAAATTACTAATAGCTAAAAAGTTAGCCTCGGCTGTTCCTGCCGTTATTAAAACATCCTCGTAATTGCATACTGGGGAATAATCAAACCGTTCGACGACTTTTTCTCTTAGTGATGGAAGTCCGTGAAAAGACTTATCAGACCAATCAAGCACAAGGTTTGGATCGAGATCATCTAGGAAATCACCCAAAATAGGCGGTTTTGCAAGTGAATGGATAACAGACGTTTCCGGATTCATTTTTTGCGCCTTTAATAAGACTTCAAATAACTTATGAATTTCGACTTTCATCTGCTTTTACCCCTAACAATAAATATTTAGTATCAATTAATTTAAAATATTAAAAGTATTCATGAAAGTAAAATAAAATTCATTCAACTTTTTTATAATATTATTTCAATGATTTATTCATTATTTAAAATAAATATTATATTAGTCTAACGCTCAGTTAAATTACTTATAATGCTCTCGGCGAGACCCAAAATCTCGAATTCTTTTACGCCAGGCTTTGTAAGAGCCAGCCTTTAAGTTTGTTCTCATAAGAACCTTTACATCCTTTTCAGCAAGTCCGTATTGTAACTTGATATTCTTAAAGGATATTTGATCAGAAAGGGCCATTTGAATTACTTCGCTAACCTGAGCTTCTGTCAATTCCTTATTAGTTTTTACTGTCATTTTATACTCTCTAAGAAAAATTGGCTATCGTTACTAATAGTCTGCTTTTTATTATCATCCATGCGATCGTAAATTTTATACATCATACCAACTCGATAATTATTTTGAAGTTTTTGTCGATTTCTAGCTAAAAAATCCCAATATAAGTAATTAAAAGGACAGGCATCTGAGCCGTTCTTCTTTTTAACCTTATAACTACACTTTTTGCAATAATCCGACATTTTATCAATATAATTCCCTCCTGCAGCATACGGCTTGCTGGCCAAGTAGCCACCATCAGCAAAGAGAACCATTCCAGAAACATTTGGAAGCTCAACCCATTCATAAGCATCAGCATAGACGGTTAAAAACCACTCATTCACCTGCTTTGGATCAATACCTGCCAAAAGTGTAAAATTACCAAGCACCATAAGTCGTTGTATATGATGTGCGTAAGCATTCTCTTTTGTTTCCATTACAGATTGGCGTAAACAATTCATTTTAGTGTTAGCCGTCCAATAAAAATTTGGTAGGTCACGTTTAGCATCAAAAAAGTTTTCTTTCGCATATTCCGGCATCTTCAACCAGTAAATGCCGCGCACATATTCCCTCCAACCAATTATCTGACGGATAAAACCTTCCGCAGCATTAAGTGGAACTTTTTTTTGATGATAAGCATTTTCGGCCGCCATCGCACACTCTAAAGGCAACAACAAACCACAATTTAAGTAGAAACCAATATGCGAGTGATACATCCATGGTTCACCTTCAATCATCGCATCTTGATAATCCCCAAAATGACTAAGGCGCTTCTCGACGAATAATTCTAATGCCTGAAGTGCTTGATCACGGGTGACAGCAAAATAAAACGGCTCTAAATCACCAAAGTGGTCTGGAAAAATATTTTTGACAAGGTCAATTACGTCCTTCGTTATATCATCTATTTCATTAGAATAGGGGCTGGGAATATTCAGCCCATCTCTGGGTGGTTTGCGATTTTCAGCGTCATAATTCCATTGACCACCAACTGGACCACTATCTTCCATCAAAATGGAATACTTCTTTCGTATTTCACGATAAAAGTATTCCATTCGTAATTGTTTGCGACCTACCGTCCAATCAGCAAAATTTTCGAGTGTACTTAAGAAACGTGTATCCGCCTTGATTTCAACGGGTATTCCAAATTCCTTCTCCCAGCCCAACATATCTTTAAGTACGCGATATTCACCTGGGTGGGTTATTATAATACGATTAATGACATTTTTCTTCAATGCGCGGTTGACCTCGCCGCGGAAGGAGTTTGCATTGTTTTCATCATCAAGTTTTGTATATTCTACTTTATAATTATATTGCTCCAATTCTTTTGCAAAATGGCGCATGGCAGAAAATAAAAAGGCTATCTTTTTTTTGTGGTGCTTGACGTAGGTCGCTTCGTCCCATACTTCGGACATTAAAACGATATCTTTAGATATATCACATCCTTCAAGGCTAGAAATAGAGTGTGATAACTGATCACCTAATATGAGGCGCAGTACGCTCATGATATATCCTGCTTCAAGGACTGAAAAGCCTCAAGGGCAGCGTTACGAGAATCTTTTAAATCAATCACAGGTTTCGGATAATCCACCCCCAGTTTTATACCAGAACTTTTTAGAATATGTTCTGGTGCTTCCCACGGGTTGAAGAGATATTTATCAGGCAACGAAGAAATTTCTGGAATAAATTGTCGTACGTATTTCCCCTCAGAATCAAATTTTTGTCCTTGCTTAACTGGATTAAAAATTCGAAAATATGGTGCTGCATCAGCTCCACAGCCAGCAATCCATTGCCAACTTGCACTATTATTAGCAAGGTCAGCATCAACTAATGTATCCCAAAACCATCTTTCCCCGTGGTGCCAATGTTGACGTAAGTTCTTTATCAAAAAGGAACCTACAATCATTCGCACACGGTTATGCATATATCCACTTTGCCAGAGTTCTCGCATACCAGCATCAACCATTGGCACTCCTGTTTGCCCATTTTTCCAAGCATCTAATAATATTTGATCTTCTAACCAGGGGAAAGTATCAAATTTTTTCTGTAGGTTTTTTGTTGGTAAGTCAGGGTTATGATAAAGTTGGCTATAAGAAAATTCACGCCACCCTAATTCACTACAAAAATGATCAATATTTTTATTGTCACCGAGGTTTTTAACCTCGTACCAAAGTTGATTTGGAGATATTTCACCAAAATGAAGGTGGGCAGATAGTCTTGAAACATAGGGTTTAGATGGCAAATTTCTTCCATCTTTATATTGGGACAAGCCCTCATCTATAAAAAGTTGGAAACGCAATTGCGCCCCTGCCTCTCCCATAGTCCAGAACGGTTCAAACTTCTTATCCCAGCCGGTATCAGGTAGCAATTGAATTTGGTCCACACTAAGAGAACCATCTATATCTTGGAAGTATTCCACATTCGCGGGAACAGGTAAGGGTTCTCGAGGAAACCTATCTTGCAGGCACCCATTGCGATAGAAAGGGGTAAATACTTTGTAAGGAGTACCATCATCCTTTTTTATTTCCCATGGCTCCCAAAGTAGCGAACCGTTCGTACTTTGAACCTCAATGCCGCTTGCATTTAAATTTTCTTTAATAGTTTTATCACGCACCATACTCCAAGGCTCATAACATCTGTTCCAATGAACAGCCTTGACATCATGAATAGCAATAATTTTTTTAAGAATATCAAGGGGATTACCCTTATAAACCGAAAGAGTACCATTCATTGATTCATTTAGTGACTTCAAAGAGTGATGAAGCCAACATCTACTCGCTGCCCCCATGGCATGGTCTCCAGCATTGTCATCATCAAGAATATAGATAGGTAAAACTCTACCTCGCACAGCTGCTAGCATAAAGGCCGGGTTATCTAATAACCGCAAATCTTGTCGAAACCAATGAATTACAATATCTTTAGTCATAAAAGGAAACACCAAATAATCTTGTTAGGTTTAAAAGAAATAATATTTTTACTAAAAAATTATTTAAGCTTTTGATTGACGGAACTTATACTACAATTATTCAAAATTTTGTAGAGGCAAAATTTTGAATAAAACTAATACTTAAATATTTTATTTAAGTGAAGATTGTCACCCTAAGGACAACCGCGTATATATATTAATATATTCTCCACTAATACAACAATAGGGGTAACATGTCAGGCGCATTTTCAACTTTAGACTGGGCAATTGTAAGTAGTTACTTAATACTTCTTCTCAGTATTGGATGGTTTTTTTCCAGGATCAAACTAAGGACCGCAAAAGATTACTTTTTGGGTAGTAATAATATGGCACCATGGGTGGTTGCAATTTCTGTAATCGCCACTACTCAATCGGCAGCAACATTTTTGGGTGGCCCAGATCAGGGCTATCGGGGTGATTATACTTATCTTGCAACTAACATTGCTGCAGTAATTGGTTCTATTTTTGTTGCTCGTATGTTGATTCCGCGCTTTTATGCTCATAAATCGACTACGGTTTATGAACTTCTTAACCAAAGGTACAGCATTAGAGCCATGCGTGCAGCAGGCCTAATGTATATAATAGGGAGGTTTTTTGCTAGCGGTTCTCGCCTATACCTTGCTGCTATTGCAGTATCGATGATTTTATTTTCTAATATTGATGCTCACAACATTATAATTTCATCCTTAATATTGGTTATACTTGGTTTTTCCGTTACTTTTTTAGGTGGCATCAGATCAATCATATGGACCGATTTGCTTCAATTTGTAATGTATGTTTTATCAGCGGCTGGAGTACTTTACTTTCTTCTAAATACAATTCCCTTAACTATCCCAGAAATTATGTTCGCCCTAGCTGAAACACCCGAAGGACAGAATAAATTATTACTACTAGACTTTAACTTTGATTTATCAAAACCTTATTCTCTTATTTCTATACTTACAGGAATGACACTACTTTATATTGCCAGCTTCGGCCTTGATCAAGATATTACACAGCGACTTCTTACATGCAAAAAAAGCTCAGATGGTGGCAAAGCTCTTATCGTTTCTGCCATTATCGGCATACCTATTATTTGGTTATTTATTTCTGTTGGTCAAGCACTATATCTATTTTACGAAAGACCCGATTTAATGATAGGTGAAACCATAAATTCAGAATTTAAGGGTGAAAAAATTACGATTTTTATGCATTATATTTTGAATGAACTTCCATCCGGTTTAAAGGGGCTCGTCACTGTTGGGGTAATAGCTGCTGCCGTCTCCACTATCAATTCTGGCCTTAATTCCATGTCCTCGGTTCTAGTACAAGATTTTTATCGTCCTTGGACAGAGAGGTACTTTACTAAACCCGAAATACATTATGTGCGGGCGGGGCAAATTGGAATGGGGTTTGTGGGTTTCATTCTTTTTGGAATGTCGGTTATTTGCTACTACTGGCAAAGATATTCCGGGCTACCTTTAATTGATTTTGCGCTCTCTGTGATGGTTTTTGCATACTCGGGACTTCTGGGTGTTTATTTCACAGTAATTTTTACTAACAGAGGCTCAACAACATCAGTCATTTTAGCTCTAATTGCTGGTTTTATAACAACCCTTCTTCAGCAGTCATACATTGTTGACCTGTTAGGCTTATCAGTATCATGGACAAATATAGCCTTTACCTGGCAATTATGTTTAGGAACGGCAGTCTCATTTTTTGTCTGCATTGCAGGAAAAAAACTACGAATTATTTGACATGTATCTGGTCGATCGCTAGTTTTTTATTAAGTTTATTAAAATTTATAAAAAGGGAGAGTAAAATGAGCAGATTATTTGAGTTGGAGTTTTATCTAGATAATATTAAGTTAATTGGCGTTCTATCAATATTGGTGGGTGCAGGAACATGGGCATTGGATATATTCGACCTCGTCTATATTTGTCCTTTTTGTCGTGCACAAAGAACTGTAATCCTTATTTTAGGTATTTTTATGACCCTACCTGGAACTAGCCACTTCATTCTTCGTTACTTAACAAGCATCCTTGCGTTTTATGGATTAGTGGTTGCCGGAAATCAACATTTCAGAGGCTGGTTCGCTATTCAACAAGGTGAATTTAGTTTTGGTGAACAGTGGTACCTTAATACCTGGATGCTTTCTTTTTGTGCCATATGTATAATTACGGCTCAAGTTTGGATTATCTTTTTAAGCAAAAAGAAATAGAAATATTAAACTTTATTTATGATCTAAACCGATGGCTTCAGTAATATTACTGAAGCCATCTTTTTTTATCAAAACCTCAAGTTCATCAGCAATTTTAGTCGCTAATCCAGGACCATGATAAACAAGCGCAGAGTAGAGTTGCACCAAAGAAGCTCCAGCTTTTATTTTTTTATAAGCTGCTAAACCACTACTGACACCGCCTACACCAACCAAAGGCACATTCCCTTTAGTCAGTATAAACATTTTTGATAGTACTCTTGTAGAAATCTCAAATAATGGTTCCCCACTTAGACCACCATCTTGATCCTTTAATTGTGATGTGAGATTCTCTCTTGAAAGCGTGGTATTACTAATGATTAAACCATCAATTTGATGTTTTAAGATGATTTCTGCGATATCTTCACATTCACCTTCATTTAAATCTGGGGCTACTTTTAAAAGTAGCGGGGGCTTAAGTTTTACAGAAAATTCGTCTCTTACAGTTTTAAGTTTTAGAAGTAGATCATCTAATGCCGCTTTACCCTGCAAGGCCCTCAGTCCTGGTGTATTTGGTGAAGAAACATTGATGGTAAAGTAATCTGCTAATCCCAAAACCTTACCTAGCCCAACAACATAATCATTAGTAGGATCACTACTAAGTTTATTGGCACCAATATTAGCCCCAACTATACCGTCTCTTTTTAAGCGTTTCTTTAATTGGTTGGTATAATAATCAAGTCCTAAGTTATTAAATCCTAGACGGTTTATAATTGCCTGATCCGCTTTTAAACGAAATACTCGCGGCTTTATATTTCCTGACTGTGGTAAGGGCGTTACTGTACCTGTTTCCACAAACCCAAAACCCTTTTTCAACATAGGTGAATACACTTCGGCGTTTTTATCAAAACCAGCAGCAAGTCCTATGGGGTTAGGAAAGTTTAATCCCCAGATATCCTGCGAAAGTGTATTGTAATGCTTGATGCTACCGTGCGGGAGGATCCCAAGTTTCAACGCAGAAATAGCTAAATTATGTGCACGTTCTGCTGAAAGCATAAATAGAAATGGTTTGGCGAAATCATATAAACTCATTTAGCGCCTCTATTATTCCTCTAACTTATCAATATTAAGGAAGTTCATTAATACTTACTACAGCATCTAGATTTAGATCACCATATAAATGAGGAAACTTTTGGTCATCTCTTGATGTTTCCCATTTAAGTTTTGACGGAAAGAGATGTTCTATGGATACTTTGAGCAATAAAAGATCTTTTTGACCCTTAAAATGTTTGGTAAAAGTATTCGCCACTTGATTAAAAGTTGAAAAATGAATAAAGCCATCTCTAAGGTCATCTGCTGAACCCTGATAAATATCTTTTTCAAGTGCAACCCTCCATTCATCCTTTGAACAAATTTTATATATTACATTAATATCAATCATCATTTGTCCATAAAAAAATTAGCTTACCAATTTAGATCAAACATACCTTATTTATTAAAATATTAATCGGTTCTAACTTTTATCGTTAGATCCAATCTCAGAATTACCAATAGCTTTAACCATTTCAAATATTTTTTTCCTAACCACTGCATCAGTAATTTGATAATAGGCACGAACAAGCTCAAGTGTTTCTCTGCGGAATAGTTTATCCACCTGAAGTGCCTGTTTATTAACTTCTGCCATTCCATCTGTTTTTCGAATTATCTCAAGCTCCATATCATCAAAGAAAAATGATACAGAGACATCAAGGATCCTTGAAAGTTGGAAGAGACGGCTAGAACCAATTCTATTAGTTCCGCGTTCATACTTCTGCACTTGCTGAAATGTTAATCCGAGAGCGTTGCCTAATTTTTCTTGGCTCATACCAATTAAAGTTCGTCTAAGGCGTACTCTGGAGCCCACATGAATATCTATAGGATTTGGTGTTGATTTAGTCATACTCAATTTAAAGATACCTTAATCATTTGAAGTATACATTTATTTTTCAAATTCTAAAAACAGAAGATTCTATTTTTATAATTATGAATATTATTTAGAAGTGATATTCTTTGTCGTCAAGTATTATTTTCTTAACGAGGACCTCTTCTTTAATAATAAGAAGTTTAAGATTATTGAGATAGAAATCATAATAGTAAATATCAATTCTTTATAAACAGAATAAATTGTAGGAGTAAGAATCTTCTTAGGTAATTCACTGTTTATTATTCCCCGCGTATTTAGCTGAACCTGATCCAAAATCCTACCATAAGGATCTATAAGAGCTGAGATTCCTGTACCTGCAGAGCGAACAACTGGAAGACCTTCCTCTATCGCCCGAACACGAGTTTGAAGAAGGTGCTGGCGCGGTCCACTACTATCGCCATACCAAGCATCATTAGTTATATTTAAAAGCCAATCAGGTCTATCTAACGGATCAGTGATCTGGCCCGGGAAGATAACTTCATAACAGATCAAAACTCCAACAGGCGGTAACCCATTAATGTTCAGTGTTTTAGGGCCTTCTCCTTCTAAAAAATCTTGTCCTCCCGAAAACAACTTATCCAAACCAAGTGGTATAAATAATGCTCTGATAAAAGCTGGTATATATTCACCAAATGGAACAAGGTGACTTTTATCATAAGTTGAAATATTTTCTCCATCTTCATTTATTACAATTAATGAGTTATATAGCTTTGTTTTTCCATCACTACGTTCACGGCGTGGAAAACCCGTAAATATAGTACCGCCCTTACCTAAAATTTTTGATATAAGTTGGCGTCTTGAAGGCTCCTCAGAAAGTGAATAAATAACTGCCGATTCTGGCCAAATAATATGGGTTGTTCCATTCTTATTTTTACTTTCACTCAGGTTCATGTAGGTTACTAGATTTTTACCCCAATTTTGATAAGGCCATTTATCCTGTTGTTTAATATTAGCTTGAACAATACGTAGATTAATACCTTCCACGTACTCAGTCTCATCCGATAAACGTTCACTACCATAAAAATATAGCCCCATAACTGTAGCCACGCCTAAAAACGGTGCAATAATTCTATAGCGGGCCTCTAACATTAACAATGGAATAAAAGTGAGGAGTAAGACTATAAATCCGAGCGTGAATATTCCCCAAACCGCAGTTGACTGTAGCATTATATCAGAAAAACCGAGAATATAGCCACTCAAATTCCAAGGGAAACCAGTAAATAAATATCCACGCAACCACTCCGACATGGACCATAATATACTAAAGCTTAATACCATGTTAAAGAGATGTTTCGTTAAATTATGACTTTTATAAATTAGTTTGAGGCCTAAAGAAACAAGTCCAGGAAAGATAGATAAGTAGAGATTTAAAAACGCTACCATGAAGTAACCTAGCCCGTCAGGAATTGACTCCTCGACTGCAAAACTATTTCCTATCCAATAGAGTCCTCCAAAAAAATGCGCAAAACCAAATATATATCCATATAGAAAAGCCTGTTGCGGGCTTTTGCTCTTCACAGAAAAAATTAAAAGAAATGGAAATGCAACCATATATGATGGAAAAACATAGATTGGTGCAAATGACAATGTTGAAAATAGTCCAGCAACTAAAAGAATAAGATACTTTTGAAACTCAGAAGGTTTTTCATAAAAATGAGAAACATACTCAATGGAAATAGCTGGTATTTTCATTTGGATTATTTCCGGTGCACAAGAATGTATTTTATGTGGCGTGTGTCACCTTCCATAATTTCAAAACGGACCCCGTTTTCATGCTCTATCACGTCCCCCTTCTGAGGAATATGGCCAGCAAGAGTAAAAACAAGACCACCTATAGTATCAACATCATTATCCTGAACATCATTTAAAAAGTCGAGCCCTAGTAAATCCTCAAGCTCTAAAATTGGTAACCTCGCGTCAACATGTAAGTTACCATCCGCAAGTTCCCTCATTAATACAGCCTCAATGACATCATGCTCATCTTCAATATCACCTACAATCTGCTCAACCAGATCTTCAATAGTTAATAGTCCATCCGTTCCACCATATTCGTCCACGACAAGTGCCATATGTATATGAGTCTTCTGCATTTTAGTAAGTAGATCAATTAATTTCATGGAGGGAGGAACAAATAAAATTGGTCGTTGAATAGATTTTACCGAGGGTAATTTGTTATTTTTTTGACTTTTAGTAAAAATTCTAAACGCGTCTTTTAGGTGAACCATCGCAATAACCTCATCCAACGTATCGCGATAGACAGGCAACCGTGAAGTACTCGCATCAACAAAAACACCCATCATTTTATCAAATGGTAAATTTTCATTTATCGCAACAATATCAGCTCTAGGGACCATAACATCATCTACCCTCTTATCACCAAATGAAAGTGTATTCATGATAATAGAGCGCTCTTCTTGGCCAAGAGTTCCCTTGTCGGCCTCTAGCTCCTCAATAACCTCTTCAAGGCTTTCTTTAAGTTCTTGATCAATATTCGATGGGATAAATAATTTCTTTATTCTATCCCAAAACCCGATATTCAAACTAGGTTTATCTTCAAGTTTCGATGTTGAGGTCATACTTCTTTCACTGGAACCTTTCCTGATATTTATCAAAGATTATTATTTCACGCTGCATAAGGATCGTCAATACCAAGATTAGCAAGAAGTTTAGTCTCTAAAGCTTCCATAATTTTCGCTTCGTTGTCCTGAACATGATCATATCCAAGTAAATGCAGTATACCATGTAAAACTAAATGACTAAAGTGATCATTAAATGTTACTCCTGACGCCTTAGCCTCGCTGTTCATCGTCTCAAAGGAAATATAACTCTCTCCAAGTGAAAATGGTCTGAAAGGAGCAACGCTATCGCTACGAAGATAAATTTCAATTTCATCTTGATCAAAACCACGAAAAGATAATACGTTGGTTACGCCATTTTTGTTTCTATAATTATTATTTAGCTTTTGAATAGTATCGTCATCACATAACACAATGCCTAACTCAATTTGTGAAAATTTATTAAGTGCTTTTCCTTCGTTAACATTTTGACAAATTAATGCACAACATGATGTGATTATGTCCTTAAACTCCTTATTGTGTTCCTGCCAGTGGCACGAACTAGTAGAAATTTCTAAGTTCAAACCTATAGGAATTTTCATTTTGATAGTTTTCTCTCTTTGACATCATAAGCTTGGACGATTTTTCCAACCAGTTCATGACGGACTACATCGGACGCATCAAACTCGATGAAAGCAATATCTTTTATGCCTTTAAGTGTGTTTATAGCATCCTTGAGACCAGATAAAGCTCCACTGGGTAAATCAACCTGCGACGGATCACCACAAACTACCATATGACAATTTTGACCAAAACGAGTCAGAAACATCTTCATCTGCATGGGCGTAGTATTTTGTGCTTCATCTAAAATAACGAATGCATCTGAAAGGGTACGGCCACGCATAAAAGCTAAGGGGGCAACTTCAATTTCACCACGCTCAAGTCTTTTTTCAGTCTGTTCCATAGATATCATTTGACCTAATGCGTCGTATAGAGGGCGCAGGTAAGGGTCAACTTTTTCTTTAAGATCACCTGGTAGAAATCCAAGCTTTTCACCCGCCTCAACAGCCGGCCGCGATAGAATAATTCGCTCTACTTTCCCTTCAAGCAAATGGGATACAGCCATAGCAACCGCCAAAAATGTCTTGCCTGTACCTGCTGGGCCTAAACCAAACGTCATATTTTTATTTTTCAGAGCTTCAATATATTTTGCTTGGTTCACAGAACGGGGTGAAATTGTTACTTTACGAGTTCGAATTACATTTTGATTATGTAAGGTATTATCCCTTGAATTATCCGGGTACGCTTGAGGACTATCGAGCATGCCTGCTAAACGTAGAGCACCATCAACATCAGAAATAGTTATCTCATTCCCTTGTTCAAGTTTACTATAAAGGCTAAGAAGAACATCTCGTGATAAATTACAGGCCTCTTCTGAACCCTCTATTGAAAGCAAATTCCCCTTGCCAGAAAGGGTGCACCCAAGCTCATTCTCAATTCGTGTTAGATTACTATTATGCTCCCCAAACAGGGCTAGCAGCAGTAAATTATCCTCAAACTCTAGGATCCCGGAGGTAATGTTATTATTTTTTTTGGGGGTCATTTTTAAAGTTAATCCAAAAGTATCATGCAAGTACGCCTTGGATATTAAATGGACCAGATTCTTTAATATTCACATTAAATATCTTACCATTAAGGTCATCAAAGGAAGCATCACCAATATTAACCTGAACCGCCTGCATGTATGGACTACGACCAAATGCAGAACCTTCTGTTTTACCTGTATTTTCAATAAGTACCGGCAAAGTTTTACCAACTACTGATTTATTAAATGCTATTTGTTGTTCCTTTAGAAGGGCCTGAAGCCTTGTCAAACGAAGTGACTTCACCTCTTCAGGGACTTGACCATCCATTATCGCTGCTGGTGTTCCCGGACGGGGACTAAACTTAAAACTATACGCTTGCGCATATTTAACTGATCGTACTAATTTCATTGTTTCTTCAAAATCTTCATCTGTCTCACCGGGGAAACCAACAATAAAATCACCCGAAATAGCAATATCCGGCTTGATTTCACGAAGTTGATTAATAATTTTTTTATACGAAGAACTATTATGTGAGCGGTTCATAGCCTTAAGTATTTTGTCTGAACCTGACTGAACGGGAAGGTGCAAATATGGCATACATTCTTTTACATCAGCGTGCACCTTGACAAGTTCATCGGTCATGTCGTGCGGGTGAGAAGTCGTGTACCTGATCCGCTCAAAACCATCAACTTTAGCAAGTTGTCTAATCAACTCAGGAAGTCCCCATTCGTCAGAGTCTTTTGAGCGACCGTGATAAGCGTTTACATTTTGGCCAAGTAAAGTAACTTCTACTACGCCAGCAGCTGCAAGTTTTTTAGCATCCTCCATAACATCTTCGATGTCGCGCGAGAATTCAGCACCGCGAGTATATGGAACCACACAGTAAGTACAGAACTTATCGCAGCCCTCCTGGATGGTCAAAAACGCTGTCGACTTCTTTTTTACGGCCTTTTTAGATAGCTGCTGAAATTTTTCATCAACAGAAAGGTCAGTATCCAGAATTCTTGACTTTTGGCCACGCTCCTTCAGTGATATAGATTTTTCCACCATTTTAGGTAAATTATGGTATGTTTGTGGACCAAATACCATATCAACAATGGGAGCTCGCTTCATAATTTGTGCCCCTTCAGCCTGAGCAACGCAACCACCAACGGCCAGCACCATTTCTTCACCACGCTTCTTTTTTGCATCTTTCATTTTTCGGATACGTCCAATATCAGAATAAACCTTTTCCGCAGCCTTTTCACGAATGTGACAGGTATTAAGAACCACAAGGTCCGCACCTTCAGGTGTGTCAACCTGGTCATACCCCTCAGGCGCCATAACATCGACCATTCGTTCCGTATCATATACATTCATCTGACAGCCATAGGTCTTGATATATAATTTTTTTTTCACTTCTTTTTCTTTCTAATCGTCACTACGTCTCAGACGTTCTTCAACCTTCTTTTCAATGGTTCGTTGGCAATACGCAGAAAGTTCTTTTCTGGTTTTAAACAAATTTCTTGACACTGGCTCATGGAAATGAACTTCCACTTCTACATTTTGAAGGTTTAAAAATTTTCTAAAGTGTACACCAATATTCATATCACCGTACCAAGCTACAAAGGGTCGATTGAAACGGTTAGTAGGCATACAATTAATTCGTTTATATACTATACTCACTGGCTGCACCATTAAATCAAGGGGCCTTCCCTCATCATCCGTCATTGGATGAATATAATTTTCTGTCACACCAAAAAGAGAACTTTGAAATGGGAGTATCTTACCGCCCGTCCCTGTTGTTCCCTCTGGAAATAGAATAAGACTGTCGCCTCCTCTTATCCTGTCCTGCATTTCCTGTCTTTGGCTATTTACTTCCGAGCGCTTTTCACGTTCAATAAAAATGGTCCTTTGTAACGTAGATAAATACCCCAAAATAGGCCAATCAATCATATCTCGCTTTGCAACAAAACAGCCTTTGATCGCATGCCCTAGAATTATAATATCTAAGTAGGATACATGATTACTGACAAAGAGTGTTGGGGAGCGCTCAAGAGCATGACCGTGTTTATTTACACGGATATCAAGCGCAAGACAAATGGATTTATGCACCCAATGCGGCCAAACTTTATAACTTGGAAATTTGAGCTTTTTGAGCAATATAGTTGGCGGAAGAAGGACGCCAAGATAAATCACTAGCTTTAATAATTTAAAATACTTCCGCAATTAAATCTTCACCATTAGTAACCCTTAAATTAAAAAAATGTAGAGAATAACCTAGACAGCTTGGCCGTCTATAGCACTCGAACGTATAAATAGCCATCAATACTGTTGCCCAGAAACGACTTATTAGATCTTCTCTTTTACGCCATATAGTTCCATACGATGATCTACAAGTTTATAGCCAAGTTTCTTAGCTATGACCTTTTGAAGCTGTTCAATCTCGTCATCAAAAAACTCAATCACTTCTCCACTCTCTATATCAATCATATGATCGTGATGAGACTCAGTAACTAACTCGTAACGCGAACGACCATCGCGAAAGTCGTGACGCTCGAGAATATCAGCTTCTTCAAATAGACGTACCGTCCGATAAACTGTAGCGATACTGATCTGATCATCAATATCAGTTGACCTCTTGTAAACCTCTTCAACATCAGGATGATCTTCGGCATCAGAGAGAACGCGAGCAATGATACGGCGCTGGTCGGTCATGCGCATATTTTTTTCAATACATATTTTTTCTATTGCCGATGTCATTATTAGTCCCCGTTCTTTTAAATCTTCTATAATTATTTATTAAACTGATATTGCATTACTAGAGCATCAATTTTTTCAGCCTGTTTATTCCTGTAGTACTTTTTTCGTTTACTAATGATTTTAAATGAGCATTTTTTATAAAGATTCACAGCTGCTTCGTTATTTTCACGTACTTCTAGAAATAAATTTTTTATAGAACGAATTTTCATTGTATCTATAATTCGCCCTAAAAGAGTTGTAGCATAACCATTATTGCACCATTTAGGCAATATACAAAATGTAATTATTTCTCCTTCATCAGCTACGATACGAAGCAGTGCAAAACCGATTGGTTCAGCGTCCATGCAAATAACAAAACTTATTGTTTCTCTTATCGAAAATAGTTCAAATAGTTCGGAAACCCCCCATTTTTGTTCTGGCATATTTTTAAATGCCTCAGAGTAAATATCAGCAAGGATACTCACGCTCTCCACTCCCATTAACTCAATAGTGATTTTGGGCACCTTAATCACCACTAACTATCATATTAAGCGGAGCTGGCTTTACTGCATCGGGGGCTCTGAGGTAGAGCGGTGAAATATCATCACCAATTGTTGCTCGTTCCAATAGTCCTATCGAAATTTTTGCTATGTAGACTGCATCAGGGCTCTCGTATCCATGCTTAAAATTTATATTTAAGTCTTTTAAAAGCTTATAGGCACTGCCAATTATTAAAATAACATCATCCTTAAGTCTACTTGATAACAATTTAACGGGGACAGCTGAAGGTTCCTTAATAGCCGTACAACCTCCATTATCAATTTTAAAACACTGTAGATAAATTTCTTCGCGTCTAGCATCAATTGCAACTGCAATTTTACCTGAAAAGTCTTTATGGTCACAAGCGTACTGATAAGCTAAAACTTCAAGAGTTGTAATAGCTACAATAGGAATACCAAGTGCAAGCCCCATTCCTTTCGCCGCAGAAAGACCTATACGAACACCTGCAAATGTACCAGGACCAACAGTCACTGCAATTTGATCTAAATCAGAAATATTTACATTTGAAAGCGAACACACCTCATCAATCATGGGGAGTAATCGCTCCACATGACCACGTGCACGAAATTCGCGCTTAAATGAAAGTAGGTCTTTACCTTTTATTAAAGCCGCTGAGCATGCTCCAAGGGTCGTATCAATTGCTAAAGTAAGGGTCATACAATAAGTTTATTTTCTCATATCTTGATATTTATTCTGTTATAGTCTTTTTGAAAATAAATATATAATTATAAAGTAAAAAATTTAAGGAATAATATTGAAAAGTCTGATAATTCAACTTTGTATTATAATTTCAACATTTACAGTATACACGCCTTTGGCAGGGGCACAAGGTCAGGTAAGTGAAGATAGCGCAGTGATAATTATGTATCATCGCTTCGGTGAGAACGACTTTCCAAGCACAAATGTGACACTTGAAAATTTTGATGAGCATATCGAGGAGCTCAATAAAGACAAATATAATATTGTCTCGCTTAGAACAATTACAGACGCCCTAAAGAATGACTTAAAACTACCACCACGTACAATCGCAATCACTATCGACGATGGATATCTCTCTAGTTATACAGAAGCTTGGCCAAGACTAAAAAAGGCTGCTATTCCGTTTACAATTTTTATTTCAACGGGATCAATAAATGAAAAAAATCAAAGATCTTTAACCTGGGAAAATATTCGTGAGCTTGATGCCGAACCCCTCGTCGATATAGGACACCACGGTCACGCACACGCCCACATGACTAAAATAACACCCTCAGAAGCTATGACCGACATCGCTACCGCCGATGAAATATTTCAACGTGAGCTCGGATATATTCCAAATATATTTGCCTTTCCTTACGGCGAATATTCGGAAGACTTACTTAAGGCAATAAAAGTTAAAAATTATCATGCAGCTCTGGCTCAATTCTCAAGTGTAGCAAATAGCAATAGTAATTTAATGGCTTTGCCTAGGTTTTCCTTTAACGAAAAGTATTCTAATATTGACCGTTTTAAATTGATTATAAATTCAAGAGCTTTGCAGGTAATGGATATTTTACCACGGTCGCCAATGCTTGAAGTTAATCCCCCGACTATTGGATTTACTGTCGATAACAACATCGATGGCCTTGAGAACCTTAATTGTTTTCCCTCACATATTAGTATGCCTGCTAAAATTAATCGTATTGGAAAAAATAGAATTGAGGTTAGGTTTGAAAAACCATTTCCTTCAGGGCGCCATAGGATAAACTGCACTATGCCCGGTCCTAATGGACGTTGGTATTGGTACGGAATACCATTTTTTAATTTAGCGAGTAATAAGTGAAGTCACTCTATTGGTTCCACACTTTCTACTTCAGGAATATAATGCTTAAGTAGATTTTGAATGCCGTGTTTTAAAGTAGCCGTTGAACTTGGACATCCAGAACAAGCACCCTGCATACGCAAATATACAACACCATCCTTAAAACCATGATAAGTAATATCCCCGCCATCACGAGCAACTGCAGGCCGTACTCGGGTATCTAGAAGTTCCATAATCTGCGCAACAATCTCTGGGTCTGCATCATCATCAGCCACTTCTACTGTAGCTTCACCAGTTACTATGGGAAGTCCCGCAGTATAATGTTCCATAATAACACCAAGTATGGATGGTTTTAAAACATTCCAATCAGCACCATCATTTTCAACAGTAATAAAATCGGACCCTAAAAATACTGCAGAAACACCTTCAACATCAAAAAGAACTTCTGCAAGTGGTGAAATACCTGCCGCATCTTTACTTTCAAAAAACATTGTGCCGCTATCTAGGACAACTTCACCAGGTATAAACTTAAGAGTAGCTGGATTAGGTGTTTGTTCCGTTTGGATAAACATGTATTTTTCCTTACTATTTATTTACTAACCTTAGATAATGATGAATTAATGAATAATCAAGATTATTGCATTAAATTTATTAAGCGAATTTATCTATTTCTTCATCAGTCATATTGGAAGGAACAACCAATACCGGCATATGAAGCACATTAAGGAGCACTTCACGGAAACTCCTAATCAATGGACCTGGGTCACCTTCTACTTCAGCACCAAGTACTAGCAGATGAATATCATGATCTTCTGCAACAATTTCTGATATCACTTCTTCGGGCTTACCTTTTCGAATTTCGGTCTCCGCCTCTACCCCTGAAATTTTCTTAATTTCTCTAACATGTCTATTTACTTGTTCACGAGCTTCTTTCATGGACTCTTCTTCCATGATATCTTTCACCGATGTCCAATGCTGAAAATCCGTTGGTGGGATTATATGTAACAATAGTATACTGCCACCTACTTTTTCGGCTCGTTTACTAGCAAGGCGTAGCACCTTAGAAAATTCCGGCGTATTGTCGGCGATTATTAGAAATTTCCACTTATTGTCCTGCTCGGACATAATCAATCCCTTAATTTAAAGCGTTTTTTTACAATACCATAGTGCCATCCTATTTGGCTATTTAGCAAGGGCATAATTATATTTACTTCCAAGGCATATAACTAAAAACATTAATTACAACGAAACATTTACAAAGTAGAAATAAATTATGAGCTTTCTGGAACGTCCACTATTATTTGCTCAGTAAATCCACTTTCCCCAGGAAAGTTAGTAAATATAGCTTCCACCATGTAAGGCATAACATCATGCAGTCGGTTGTTACGACCAATACTTTTTGCTTCACCCTCGTAAAGGTTTTGTGAACCATCTTGGTTTGGTTTAATGACCAACTTTAAATATCTGGTATAGCGAGTATAAACTCTTTCTCTAGCTACCATCCCAAGAGGACCATAATGATCACCATAGTAACCACCATAATATAAGGGCGAGTACCCACCACGGTAGGAATAACGATTTCCAAAGGGAAACCAAGGATTATAATAGGACCTGAAGTGCCCTGCATATCCTAAGTATCCGAAAGATGATGGTGAGGAACGAACTATTTTTTGTCCATCATCTACCCCATAATCTAACTCTACAATTAGATCTGGTGCTTCACCGTTTGAAGGCAGGTAACCTAGTCCTCCAAGTGCGTTTCCAACAAGTGTCGCATAATTAGCGAATTCAATGCTCCCACTATTAGCCGAGTTTAATGGCACAATCATAATTTTTTCACCTGAGGGCATAGGAAGTTGATGAAACCGCATCACGTCACTACGGATAGATTGTTTGCAGGATGCGATAAAACTAATAATTAGAAATGACACAATAATTTTTAGAAACTTATTCATACTTTCACCTTATATTCTTAACCACTCATTTTCAAATATTAATTGAACATTATGGCATAATCAGGGCCGAAGAAATCCCACAATTTCTTGAACTTGTTTTAAAATAGGCGAAGCGAGGTTATCCGCATTTTTAGCCCCTTCGCTTAAGATGCTATCAAGATAAGTTTTATCATTCATTAAGTGCGCCATTTCTTTAGTTATAGGTCCAAGAACAGAAACACTTAAATCTGCAAGATCTCGCTTAAATTCAGCAAAGCCTTTACCTTCATATTCCAAACAAACAGCCTCGGCATCTCTCTCACTCAAAGCCGCAAAAATATTAATTAAATTTTTTGCCTCCGCACGGTCCCCAAGTTCAGAAAATGTACCTGGTAGCGGTTCGCTATCTGTGCGTGCTTTTTGGATTTTTTTTGAAATTAAATCACAATCATCAGTCAGATTAATTCTGCTATTTTCAGATGGATCTGATTTTGACATTTTTATATTACCATCACGAAGTGACATTACCCTAGTTGCTGGGCCAAAAATAAGTGGCTCCACTTCTGGAAAAAAATCTACGCCATAATCACTGTTAAATTTCTGCGCAATATCTCGGGTAAGTTCAAGATGTTGTTTTTGATCTGCACCAACCGGAACATGGGTTGCGTGATAAGTTAAAATATCTGCTGCCATAAGATCAGGGTACACATAGAGACCGACGCTGGCACGTTCTTTGTTTTTTCCTGCTTTTTCTTTAAACTGTGTCATTCGGTTGAGCCACCCCATTCGGGCGACACAATTAAATATCCATGCAAGTTCAGCGTGAGCAGACACTTGACTTTGATTAAAAATAACACTTTTTTTTGGATCAATCCCACTGGCTATCATTCCAGCAGCAACTTCGCGGGTCGCATTTCTCAGAACATCTGGCTCCTGCCAAGTTGTTATTGCATGTAAGTCAACCACACAAAAAATTGTTTCGTATGCATCCTGAAGACTAACCCAGTTTTTGATGGCACCTAAATAATTACCAAGTGTCAAATCGCCTGAAGGCTGAACCCCGGAAAAAACACGCTGTGTGAAATCTGTCATTATCATTCCTTATGGATACTTTGGATATCTCTTAATTAGTTTCAAATAAGCACCCTATATGACCACAAACAGATAATTGGTCAACTACCCCTTTGAAAACAAGTCACGTAATTCTTCTTTTTTTACAGCTTGGATAGTGAATGTCGCTATTATATATGCCGATATACCGCTAAAAATCAAAATTATCAATCCAAAGGTTTGCTGTAAGTTTTCACCCTTGATAAGGAAATGAACCTGTTTTTGCACAAACCATAGAACGGCTCCCATAAAGAGTGAACATAATATAAATTTTAAAAGCCTGACTATTAGATCCTTTTTAATGGCATAATGTCTACGCAATATAAGGCCACTACAAAGCATCAATACATTAACCCAAGCTGAGATAGATGTCGCTATTGCTAAACCTACATGAGCAAAATATTGCATTAATATAATATTAAGGCTCACATTTATAATTAAACAAACAAATGCAAATTTAAGAGGCGACTTTGTATCTCCGCGTGCAAAGTAACCAGTTACAAATACCTTTGCCAAGACATAAGCTGGCAAACCTGTCGCATACGCCGCTAGAGTAAGGGAGGTTTGAATAGTTGCTTCTGGTAAAAAGTTACTACGTTCAAACAGGCCCCCTACGAGATCATAAGGAATAACCAGAAATGCTACAGCCGCTGGGATTGTAAAAAATAAGCATAATTCAATCGCCTGATTCTGGCTTTTCATCACTTGTGCTTCATCACCACTTGCTATGCTCCGAGAAAGAAATGGAAGGAGTACTGTTCCTAAAGCCACCCCTATAACTCCTACTGGCAGCTGATTAAGGCGATCAGCATAATAAAGATAAGACATGGAGGCATCAGGAAGATGCGATGCTATAATCATATCAAGAAGTAAATTAAGTTGAATAACCCCCGCACCAAGAGCGGCTGGAGCCATAATAATTAATAATTTTTTAACTCTAGGTGTCAGTTTTGGCATTCTTAATTTAATTCTATACCCTGCCTTTTGGCAGACCCAGTATAAAAAAACTAGTTGGATAAAACCCGCCACACTTACCGCGATAGAAAGCATATGCGCTGGTGTTTCCAGTATGTGCACCCCAAACATTAAAGAAGTTATCAAGCACATATTTAGTATTATCGGCACCGCTGCTGTTTCAGCAAACCTCCCCAATGAATTTAAAACACCTGCAAGGAGTGAACTCAAAGAGACAAACAATATAAATGGAAACGTGTATCGGGTAAGGGTAACAGCAAGGTTAAATTTTTCCTGATCATCAGTAAAACCATTAGCCATAATATAAACAAGCAAAGGGGTAAAAAACTCTATTAGCCCTACAAATAAAAACAAAACCGCTGCAAGGCAAGTGAAGGATTCTTCAGCAAATTGCAATGCTTTTTTCTGCCCTCCTTCTTCAAGAGTAATAGAAAAAATAGGAACAAACGATGCGCTGAATGCCCCCTCTGCAAATAATCTCCTAAAAAAATTAGGTAACTTAAAGGCAACAACGAAGCAATCAGTCAAAGCACTTGCACCAAGAACTGCAGCCATGAGAATATCACGAGCAAAGCCAAGTATGCGGCTTACCATCGTGAACCCTCCGAATATTGCTACTGATTTTAGTATTGACATTTAATTTTCCAAAACTAAAACGTTCATTAATTTTTTTTCAATCAGTTCAATTTTTTTATCATTTATTACTTTATGCCCAAATGAATCACGAACAAAAAATACTGTGATTGCCCGTTCACCATATGTCGCTATATGAGCAGAATTGATAGACATTTTCAAATCAATAAGAACCTTACTAAGATCAAAAAGGTAACCGATCCGGTCCCGGCCGTTTATTTCAATCACTGTACGGCTGTTACTTGCTTTGTTATCAATCAGTACGCGTGGCTCCACCTTAAATATATCAGTTCGTTTTTTCTTAATACGGCGCCTGTCAAAAATCTCTCTTGGTTTAAGCTTACCTGTTAGAGAATCTTTAATATTCTGTTGCAATTTTTCAAGCTTATCTACCTCATTAAATACTTGGCCCTCTGCATTTTGAATTATAAAAGTATCCAGGGCCATACCATCTTTAGTGGTGAAAATTCGAGCATCTTGAATAGATGCTCCACTCAGCGCAATAGCACCAGTAAGATAAGAAAAGAGACCGGCACGGTCTTTGGTATAGATAATTACCTCAGATATATCCTTGAATTCATCAGTGTGAATATTTATTGTAAACTCATCATTATCTTTATCTGCAATATCAATCATAACTGCGTTTCTTTTGAGATCCTCAATAGATACCGCTTGCCAATGAGTGTTATAAAACCGAGCTGTATAATTCTCAAATTTTTTATTGGACCACCCTTTGAGTGTTGTCTTAAGTTCAGCCTTAATACCATCAACATGATGTTTGTTTTCATATTGCACCTGGCCACCAAGTAAATATTCCTCTGTTCTGCTATAAAGATCACGAAGCAGTTGTCCCTTCCAGCCGTTCCATACCTTTGGACCAACCGCACGAATATCGACTACCGTAAGAACCAAAAGCAGTCTTAGTCGCTCGGGGCTTTGAACCTGTGCTGCAAAATCAGATATTGTTTTAGGGTCACTTAAATCTCGTTTAAATGCCGATAATGTCATTAGGAGATGCCACCGTACTAACCAAGCGACAGTTTCTGTTTCTGCCGCTGACATGCCAAAGCGAGGGCATAATTTATGCGCGACTTCTTCACCAAGTTTAGAGTGGTCGCCTTTGCGACCTTTCGCTATATCATGAAGGAAAACAGAAAGATAAAGCACTTTTCGCGAAAGCACTTTATGGATTATTTTATTAGCCAGAGGATGCTCCTCAGCCAAAGTACCGCGCTCGACCTCAGAGGTTAATTCAATAGCCCGTATTGTATGTTCATCAACGGTATAAACATGATACATATCATATTGCATTTGTGCTACGACACGACCAAAGTCTGGAATAAAACGGCCCAGAACACCAACTTCATTCATAAGCCTTAATGCAAAACCCGGGCCATCTTTAAAAGTAAGAATATCTAAAAAAAGGGCGTTGGCCTTTTCGTTGTTTCGTGTTCTCCCTTTAATAAGTTTTAGGTTTTGCCTTATCATCCTGAGTGCATTTGGATGAATATCAAGTCCAAATTTTTGTGCCACATTAAAAATTTCAATCATTTTTACAGGATCATCTTCAATATTTTTTGTGTTCTTGATGCTAATACGACCACCAGTTAGTGGGAAACCATCAACAAATTTTGATCGAAATGAAAAACTAGAAAGCCGAAGTGGCGCTTTTCGCTTATGTTTCTCTTCAAGGTAGGCGCAAAAAATTCGAGTGAGATCACCTACATTTTTTGCGGTTAAAAAATAATGTTTCATGAAACGTTCAACACCAGACATATTGGGACGGTCAGCATACCCTAATTTTTCTGAAAGCGCTTTCTGTACATCAAACGTAATACGTTCCTCAGCTCGTACCGCAAAATAATGCAAATGAAACCGCACTGCCCACAGAAATTCTTCCGCTACACGAAACTCTCGGTATTCTTCTACTGTAAAAACGCCTTTTTTAACAACCTCACTAACTTTGTGAACTTTATAAATAAATTTTGCTATCCAGAAAAGGGTGTGAAGATCACGAAGTCCCCCCTTACCCTCCTTAAGGTTTGGCTCAACCACATAGCGCGTATCCCCTAACCTTTGATGACGGGCATCCCTTTCATTAAGCTTTAGTTCCGTGAATTCAGGAGCATTACCCTTAACAATTTTATTGTCATAAAGAGCTATAAGTTCCTCAAAAAGCTCCTGCTCTCCCCAAATATAGCGCATCTCTAAAAGGGATGTTTTAACGATGAGGTCTGTGCCACAAAGACGAATACATTCGTCAACATTGCGCACTGCATGCCCTACATCAAGGCCCATATCCCAAAGTATGTAAAGTATATATTCAACAACCTGCTCGCTCCAGGCAGTTTTTTTATAAGGCAGTATAAAAAGCAGATCTATATCAGAATAAGGTGCCATTTCCTGACGTCCATAACCACCAAAAGCTGCAAGGCACAGTTGTTCACTCTTAGTCGGGTTAGGCACATGATAAATATATTCTGTGACCACATCGTAAAGTAAATGAATCACCTCATCAGTCAAAAAACTTTGGGCATTAGCAAGGTTTACTCCTGTTTCACCCTCATCGGCACGGTTTTTAATATTCAAAAATCCATGCTCGTAAGCTTCCTTTATCAATAAAAGAAGAGGCGCCCTTATTTTATCAGAAGAAAAATTAGTCTTCAAAACTTCAAGTTTTTTAGCTTGTATTTTTCTATTAAAAATTTCACGATGTTTTTTTATTCTAATCATAAAGTTATATTTGCAATTCTTTAAGTTTATATAGTATATCCAATGCCTCTTTCGGGCTCAGCTCATCCGGTCTCACATCTTTCATAGCCCTTTCAAGTTCAGAAAAATCAGGTTTTATATTTGCCATTTTTTCCTGCACAGCCGAAAATAATGGTAAATCAGTATTTAAAGTATCCATTTTTTGGCCTTGTGCAACACTCTGGCCATTTACTCCAACCTGTTCTAAAATATTAAGAACCTGAGTAGCACGCTCAACTACTACGTTTGGAAGCCCAGCTAATTTTGCCACCTGAATACCATATGAACGATCTGCTGCTCCCTCCGCCACTTCGTGAAGAAAAATAACCTTTCCTTCCCATTCTTTAACTTTCATAAAGTGAAGAGCTAAATTCTCGAGTTTTGATGCTAACGCTGTCATTTCATGATAATGTGTCGCAAATAAGCCACGTGCTTTATTTACTTCATGGAGATGTTCTGCAGCCGCCCAGGCAATCGATAGACCGTCATAAGTAGAAGTGCCCCGACCTATTTCATCTAAGATTACAAGTGATTTTTTTGAAGATTGATTAAGAATAGCCGCAGTTTCAATCATTTCGACCATGAAGGTTGATCGACCTCGAGCAAGATCGTCCGATGCCCCTACCCGGCTAAATAAACGATCAACAACACCAATGTGAGCTTTTCGTGCCGGTACAAAACTTCCCATTTGGGCAAGTACAGCAATCAAAGCATTCTGGCGTAAAAATGTACTTTTACCTGCCATATTAGGGCCCGTGATGAGCCACAATCTATTTTCCTCACCCAAATCACAATCATTGGCAACGAATTTTCCTTCCAAGCTTTTTTTTATTGACCCTTCAACCACGGGGTGGCGTCCTCCCTTAATATCAAATGCAAGGCTATCATCTACCTGAGGTCGCTTATAATTATTTTCAGCAGCAAGCTGGGCAAGTGCTGCTCCCACATCAAGTTTTGCTAAAGCGGACGCTACTTGAATAATATTTTCCCAGTTATTAATTACTTTGATCACAAGTTTTTCAAAAATTTCATGTTCAAGATTTAAAGCATGATCGGCTGCATGACCAATTTTCCCAGCTAGGTTGGCAAGTTCTGATGTATTGAAGCGAACAACATTAGCAAGAGTTTGTCTATGAATAAATTCCTCATTTAGAGGCGAAGTCATTAATTTTTCGGCATGAAGAGCCGTTACTTCTACAAAATAACCAAGGACGTTATTATATTTAACTTTTAAGCCATTTATAGCTGTCTTTTTCTTATAATTACTTTCAAGCGCCGCTATCAGTTTTTTACTTTCGCTTTTTAAAATTTGAAACTCATCAAGTTTAAGGTTGTAACCTTTGGCTATAAAATTACCATCCCTAATAAGAACTGGAAGATCAGCCAACAACGCGCGATGTAATTCATCAATAATATGGGAATGATTACTAAATTTCGAGAGAGCTGCCTCCAATTCATTGTAGTAACCCCCTAGGCTATCTTCAGTCTTTAAAAGGCATGTATTAATTTTTTGTTTTATTTTATTTGCCTGGTCAAGTGCATCCCGAACCGCAGCAAGGTCTCTTGGGCCGCCACGCCTAACTGCAAGACGCGACATGGAGCGCTCTAAATCAGGACAGCTCTTGAACAAATTACGAATATCAATACGAAGAGATTCTAAGTTTAAAAAATATTCAACAAGATCAAGGCGTTTATTTATTTTTTTAGGATCTGTTAACGGTGCATTCAAATAGTTTCCAAGCAATCTGGCTCCAGCACCCGTTATGGTTTCATCGATAGTAGAAAGCAAACTTCCTTTTTTTTCTCCTGAAAGTGTCCTGTTTAGCTCCAAATTACACCTTGTCGCGCTGTCTATCATCATCGAGTTTTCTTCAAAAACTAATTTTGGATATCGTAGTTTTGGCAATTTTCCTTTTTGAGTTTCTTGCAAATAATTAATTAACGCCCCGCAAGCGGCAAGCTCCGCTCGACCAAATGAGCCAATACCATCCAGGACACTAACCTCAAATAAATCCATTAATTTTTTTTCTGATTCTGCACTATCAAAAAAAGAATTTTCAATAGGACTAATAATATGTTGCCAATCATTAAGCACATCAGCAATCTGCTCATTATCGATTAAACTGAAAGGTACTATCATTTCACCTAAATTAAGGCGGCCCAACTCTGCGTCAAGATTAGAAACAGCCACAGAACTAACAAAAAATTCTCCAGTGGTTATTTCTAGCCAGGAAAGTGCATAATTACCTCTAGCCTGAGAGAGGGCGGCTAAATAATTATGAGAACGCGCATCAAGAAGATTTTCTTCAGTTATAGTCCCGGGGGTAACAAGCCTTATAACATCACGCTTTACCACAGATTTATTTCCACGTTTTTTTGCTTCGGCAGGATTTTCCATTTGTTCGCAGACAGCAACTTTAAAACCCTTACTTATTAGGCGAGAGAGATAATTTTCTGCCGCATGCACTGGAACGCCACACATAGGAATATCTTCGCCCATGTGTTTTCCACGTTTTGTCAAAGTAATATCAAGGGCCGCTGAAGCTTTTACCGCATCATCAAAAAAAAGCTCATAAAAATCACCCATTCGATAAAAAAGTAAATATTCAAAATGAGCTTCCTTAAGTTTCAGAAACTGCTCCATCATTGGGGTTGTTTTCGCAATTCCCTTCCCATTATTTTGTTTTTTTTTCTGATTACTCATTATTTGCTTAATGGCCTTACCTTCTCGATGAAAAGAAGAAATGATATCGTTAATTGAAGCAGGTACCAAACATTTTTTTTAGTTCTTTTTGTTTACCGTGACAAGATAATTGGATTACAAGTAATTCTATGGACAATTTCGAAAATAAACATGTAATAGAATGTGACGTTTGTGGAGGGTCCACTTACCGAATCAAACAAAGGTTTAAATGTTCATTTTGTGGTTTTGAGAAGCAGCCCGAACAGGTGGGTTTAAAAAATAATCAAGAACTTATATTTGCAAGTGATATAAATAAATACTTTAGAGACAAATATAATAGCCTGGAGAAAGGAGAAACCTTTGATTTAAAGGTTAGTGTTTCGCGGTTTTATAGGTCCCCTCGACCCTTACCCGGTCAAGTTAACTTCTTTAAATCAAAAAATATCATGTTTCTTCTTGAGCAGAACGGCTTTCAATTCATTAGCAGAAAGTCTCGGTTTTCAACTATTTTAGATCTTATCGTTCGCAAAGTCTGAATACCCGGCATCAAAACTCTGGATCCGCCTAATCCAAAAAAGAAGTAATACTCCGGGAATTGCCAAAATTGCGGTAACAATAAAAAACCAAAACCAATCAATATATTCGACAATATACCCACTTGGGGAAGATAAAATTTTTGTTGTAAATTGAGTAAGTGCGCTTAAAAGAGCGAATTGTGTAACCGTAAAGGAGCGATTGCAGAGCAGTGAGAGATAGGCAACTAAAACGGTTGCTCCCATGCCAGTCGAAAAGTTTTCAAAGCCCATTGTAAATGCTAAGAAATACGGATTAGCACCAATCACATAAAGTGCCGAAAACGATAAATTTGAAACAAGCTGCAGTATAGCACAAATAAGGAGTGCTTTCCAAAGGCCCACTTTATTCATCATTGCCCCACCGACAGCCAATCCAGCTAACAATGCCCAAAATCCTACTGCCTTTCCTGAGTTAGCAATCACAAGGTCATCAAAACCAAGAGATAAAAAATATTTAGTTTGAAGTGATATAGCCATGCTGTCGCCAAGCTTATAAAATAGAGCAAAAAGAAGGAAAACAAACCAACCCCGTCTTGTTAAGAACTCTTGAAACGGCGCGATTACACTCATATAAATCCAAGCAAAGTACTCTTTAAATCTACCTTCTTTTAAATCTTTTTTTTCTAAAATTTTATCTAGTTCTATTCTAATTTTTATTTTTTCTTCAGTAACCCTTGGTTTTGGCTCTTTAATTAATAATGCTGCTAACATACCTACTAACATAGTAGAACTTCCTATTATAAATAGTAGCGACCAATTAATATCCATAAGGTTATAAATATAAATCACACCAATAGAAAAAATTATACCTGCTATCCTATACCCATATATATAAATTGCCGCACCAGCTGCCTGTTCATCGTCCTCAAGAACCTCAATCCTAAACCCATCAATAACAATATCCTGAGTTGCACCAAATAATGCTATCAAGAACGCAACAAAGTATGTTTCAGAATAATCCTGAGTTGGGGAGGTGAACCCTAACCAAATGATACTCGCCGCTAAAAGTGACTGCGATAAAAGTAACCAACTCCGTCTCTGACCAAAGAAATTATGAAGGATAGGCAGCTTTACCTGATCAATAATAGGAGACCAAAGAAATTTAATTGTATAAGGAAAACCGGCGGCAATAAGGAGACTTATTTCACTAGGAGTAAGGTCAATTTTAGAAACCCAGTAACTCAGCGCCCCCGTCAGAACGCCGTAGGGTACACCGGATGAGAAACCAAGAAACAGTATGGCAAGAACCCGAGGTTTTAAATAGACCTTAAGGGAACTTGATAAATTTTTATTCCTAAGTTTGATCGGTGACAATGAATTTCTCTATAGATTATTTTTTTATAGGGTGACCCATCATTGTATTGAGGTCAAGGTCAATTAAATATTCATACCTAACAAAATATTATCTAGGTAAAAATTTAAATAATCTGGTTTTTAGGTACATAATTATTCATTATGGGTATTATTAATACAAATTAGATCATTCTGAATAACTTAGGAAAGTATCCCCAATAAAAATAAAATTAGGATTCAAGAATGATAATAAATTATGGAAATAAGATTTATTTTATGCAATTAAAAGTATTTTTTGTCTTTTTACTTAAAGCAAAAAAAGCCCCTGAAAATTCAACTACTTTTAAATATAATTATTTAAGAGATAATTAAGCAGCTGCTAATTTTGTCTTAATATTTTTTTTCAATCTTCTGGCTTTAAGTGAAAGTTTGAGATCACTTGCTTTAACTAAAAAATTATCGAGACCACCATTATGTTCTACACTACGAAGTGCGTGGGCAGAAATTCTCATCTTTACAGATTGACCAAGAACATCAGACATTAGAGTTACTTTTGTTAGATTAGGGCGGAATTTACGACGGGTCCTGTTAAGCGCATGGCTCACATTATTACCGCTCATTACAGCTTTTCCTGTTAATTCACATACACGTGACATCGTTTTTTCCTTAGATTAAATTCTTATACCAAAAGACCACTTACTTAAGAATCGTCTTAGGGCCCTACAAAACTTGAAAACGGTATATAGGGGATAGGACCATATACGTCAACAAATATAACCACATTTTAATAAAAAATATCCAAACAAATAGCCCATATCAAAATATGGTTTATCGACATTGATAAGCTTACTCTAAACAAATACAACCTAACACTACCGCAGTCCCTGCCTACCCTTGTATTTTAGCATTGTTACGACTTAATAGCATGATTAAGTAATATGAAAATAATAGGTTTTCATTGTAATACTTGCCAGTTAGCTAATAATTGATTTAATAAAAGCTAAAAACTTAACTAAAAGCTAGTCTTATATGTCCCTAAAAAGGGATGCCAGAAGCTCTTTAGCGGCGGCTTGAGGTGTTATTTTTCCGTTCCTGACAGCCTTCTCGAGTTCATTAATATTTTCAGGCTTATGGGTCCTGATCTGATCATTAACCAACTCACCAACTTCAGACCAAATAGCCGAGACATTCTGATTAGCCCTACGGTGAGCTAATTCTCCCTCTTTAGTCATAATTTTTTTAAAGAACTTAATACTCTTCCAAACCTCTTTAAGGCCGGTTCTTTTTAGCGCACTTGCTTCAAGGACTTTCACAGACCATTTTGAATTTTTAGGTTTCATAAAATGTAATGCATTTCTAAGCTCACCGGCTGCTATTTTAGCAGCATTTACAAAATCTCCGTCTGCCTTGTTAACTACAATTAAATCAGCAAGTTCCATAATTCCGCGTTTTATACCCTGTAACTCATCACCCGCGCCAGGAGAATGTAGCAACAGGAACATATCAACAAGATCAGCTACTGCCACTTCAGACTGACCAACACCTACAGTCTCAATGATAACCACTTCATATCCGGCGGCTTCCAATACCAACATAGCTTCACGAGTATAACGAGCGATGCCACCGAGAGTAGCCTTAGAAGGTGTAGGGCGGATAAAAGCCATATTATCACGGGCCAACTCTTCCATTCTCGTTTTATCACCAAGGATTGATCCTCCAGAAATTTTGGACGATGGATCCACGGCCAGCACAGCTACCTTAATATCCAGATCTGTTAGCAGTTTACCAAAGCTTTCTATAAAAGTGGACTTACCTACACCAGGGACACCAGTCATACCTATACGCATAGCACATCCAGTATAAGGTAAAAGTTCAGAGAGAAGATCCTGCGCTTCCTTTTGGTGATCAGGGCGGGACGACTCGATTAAAGTTATTGCTTTTCCAATGGCGCGGCGGTTTCCAGCTCTGATTTTATTACTAATTTCGCTCATACTATCTGCCACTTACTCCTTTAGTCACCAAGGCCATAATTTCCTCTGCAAGTTCATCAAGGGTTACTTGACCATCAGAATGATACCATGATGTGAGTCCATTAAGGCTATCAAACAAGAGGATTGCAAGAATAGTAGAATTACAGTCACGTATGGAGCCATCACTGATGCCGCGGCGAATTATTTCCCTGACCCTAAACTCAATATCTTTATGATTTTTGATACTCTGCATCGCCAGTTCTTTATTTTCCATCTGCCCTCTGTGGCGAACATGGCACCTTGCAACATCATCAGTAATAATTTTAATATACTCATTAATAAATGCGTGAAGTATGTCCAAACTAGATGTATCTCTAGCCATGACCATATCAAGCATAGCATTAATTTTTTCGCAAGTTATCTGTTCACATTTTACAAGAATATCTTCCTTATTTTTTATGTAATAATAAAGGGTAGGTTTAGTTACATTTTGCATTCGTGCAATATCATCAAGCGATGTCTTATAATATCCTCGCACTATGAATTCCTTGGCAGCATTGCTCAGAATAACGTGAAGTTTTTGTTGACGTTTTTCATCTCTTGATAGGCTTTGTTGCATTTAAGTTCGTCCAACTGATAAAGTATGTCTATACATCTTGCTACTAACACAAACCATGCATATATTGTTACCATATGGTAACATAATTATATTTTATATTATATTTAAAATTTTGGAGAAAGTTTTATGACTTCAGACCCTATTGTCATCGTTGGTATGTCCAGAACACCAATGGGTGCCTTTCAAGGTGATTTTGCAACAATTCAGGCACCTGAACTTGGCGCAGTTGCCATCAAAGGTGCGATTGATGAAGCAAAAATAAATCCAAAAGATATCGAAGAAGTATTTATGGGTTGTGTTCTTACAGCTGGTGTTGGACAGGCTCCAGCCCGGCAGGCCTCAATCGGTGCAGGCTTATCTTTTTCTACATCATGTACGACCATCAATAAAATGTGCGGTAGCGGCATGCAAGCTGTAATTCTTTCTTATAACGCTCTCATGGCTGGTGCATCTAGTATTATTATTGCGGGTGGCATGGAAAGCATGACTAATGCTCCTTATATTCTTCCTAAAATGCGTTCTGGCGCACGTATAGGCCACACAGAAGTCAAAGATCATATGTTCTATGATGGCCTTGAGGATGCCTACGACCAAGGTAAACTGATGGGAGTATTTGCAGACAAAACAGCTGAAAAATATACCTTCAGCCGTGAAGCGCAGGATGAATTTTCCATTTTATCTCTTTCTCGAGCCAATAACGCCATCAATCAAGGTTATTTTAAACGAGAAATAAGTTCGGTTACGGTGAAAAGTCGAAAAGGTAATACAGTAATTGATACTGATGAACAGCCGGGAAAAGCCAAATTAGAAAAAATCCCTACTTTAAGGCCTGCCTTCGCAAAAGAAGGTACCGTAACAGCAGCAAACTCCAGCTCAATTTCGGATGGCGCTTCCGCAGTAGTTATGATGAGGGCCTCTGAAGCAAAAAAAAGAAGTTTAAAACCCATCGCTAAAATTGTTGGCCACAGCCTTCACGCACACGAACCAAACTGGTTTACTACGGCACCTGTAGGAGCAATAAAAAAGCTATATAAAAAAATTAATTGGTCAGATAAAGATGTAGATCTTTATGAAATAAACGAAGCCTTCGCTGTTGTTACTATGGCAGCAATGACAGACCTTGATATTTCTCATAATAAAGTGAATGTGCATGGTGGTGCCTGCGCTCTTGGTCATCCCATTGGGTCATCAGGATCTCGCATTATAATCACACTCATTGCTGCACTTGAGACTTATGGTAAAAAACGCGGCATAGCTAGTCTTTGTATTGGTGGTGGAGAGGCAACGGCCATAGCAATTGAATTAATGTGATATTATTAAAAGCGCCATTTAGGGTTAAAGGTACAAACCTTATAATGTATGCTAAATGTAATGAAAAACAACAAATGGTCAGCTTTATTATGACTAAGTCAGAACAAAATATATATACACAATTAGATAAAATTCTGGCAAGTGCCACTTTTGTAAATAAATTACGCCTAAAGCGTTTTTTATCTTACGTAGTTAAAGAAACTCTTAAAGGGAATGCATTACTTATTAAAGGCTATACTCTCGGCCTTGAAGTCTTTGACAAAGACGAAACCTTCGACCC
>ENA-OSJC01000504-OSJC01000504.1-marine-metagenome-genome-assembly--contig:-NODE-504-length-37811-cov-4.058727_pt1 | contig 37811 bp, 37 predicted proteins | sample MGYA00237885_ERZ534234 | MGnify/ENA primary metagenome ERZ534234 (study PRJEB26413, sample SAMN06343907) | marine metagenome | isolation source: coastal waters | place: Atlantic Ocean: West Antarctic... | reverse complement strand
AAGCAACATACATAAAATTGTAAAAAAAATAGAATAACCCCCTAAATCAAAGTCTATATTTAAGGAATTAATTTTTATATTTTTAATGGCAAAATCATCATTAAGAATTATTGCTAAATAAACAAACAAACCGGATAAAAATAGTTTAAATGCTGGATTTAGATAGTTTTTATCATCAGAAAAACCAATAATAAAAAAGATAAGAGAAAAAAAATAAATAAAAAATACAAAACTCTCTTCGAAAAAGCTTTGGAAAAAATATGAGTAGAGTAAAAATACTAATGCATTGATAGCAAAGATAAATCCACCAATATTTGATATTTTTAAAAAGTGAATTTTTCTATTGTTGTCTGGTAGATCATAAAGACCGAAGTATTCAGAAATTTTATCATACGATAAAAAAAAAATAGAATTAACAACTACAGAAATTAAAATTAATTCAATCATGACTTGGCTTTGAATGGCTCGAATAAAGAAATATTCCCATTGGTAGAAATGTTAAAATATTTAACCAGTTATTAAAAAAGTTTCCATTTGGCAGGCCTGGGAAAAAATGAAGAAGTAAACAGCATAATGAAAAAGAAGCTATTATTGTTTTATTCTTTAACAGGAATGAATTATCTTTTTTAAAATTAACAATAATATTTTTTAAAATATAAAAAAAGAAAAACAATATGCAAATGAAGCCAACAGTACCTGCCTCACCCAAAAGTTGAAAATAAATACTATGTGGATGTGTAGCACATCCATTTGGAACACTATATTTTGGGTTTTTACACTCTACCCTGAACATTCGTGGCCCGACACCAAAGAAAATATTTTCTTTCGCCATTAAAATAGTTGTCTTCCAATGATGCAAATGTTGCACTGGAATTTGATTAAAATTCTTTAATTTAAATTTTTCTGTATCAGAGTTGATAAATGAACCTTGAATTTGAAGAACAGTTGTTTTAATTAGCCTAGATTCATCATTAGAAGATATAAACAAAAATCCAATTGCACAAGTAATGATAACTATAAGCGATTTTTTTATAGATTTTGAAAAAATTACAAAAAATATTAAAGATATGAAGAAATAAACAAAAGACACTCTTTCTCCTGAGGCAAATATAACAGAACTAAACATAAACAAAAAAAGAAACATCATTATACTTTTTAATACATCGTGGGTTTTATTTTTATTTATGAAAAGCCCTAATTGTAAAAAAATTAATGGAGATAACCTCGAAAGATAGCTGCCTAAAATTAATTCATCTTCAAAAAAACCACTTAATCTTGATTGTACTAAAATATCATAATTAGCTCCAAATATATTAGTACCATATAGATATTGAAATATAGCATCAGCCATGACAACTGAATAAGAGATGAAAATTGAAATTAATATTGAATTAATCAAATTTTTATTATTATCTAGTAAAAACCAAGTGGATAAAGCAAATAATCCAAATCTAAAAAAGAAAAGAACTGATCTAGGTACTTCTCCATTTTTAATTAAAGAAACTAGAATTAAATAAATACAAAAAAAAATGAAAAATAGGAATAATTTATTTTTATAATAAAAAAAAATTTTATGTTTAATGGTGTGAATAAGAAAAAAAATAACAATTATTATTAAAAATAACTCAGAAATTGCAATACTAAAAACAAGCGCTATTGGAATTAACATGTATAAAAGCTCAAATATGAAAAAAGAATTGTTTTTATTTAAATACATCTAGAAAATTATATAGGATAACTGTTAATTAATACCATAAACATATCAAAAATTAAAAAAAATTTCATTTTTTATTATTAATTAATTAACTTTTAGTTATAAAAAGAAGAATGTTCGCAAAAAAAATAATGCATAGTCTCAATGTACAGAGCTTGAAATCTATAACTATTATTTTATCCTTAATAATAACATTTTATTTTTGGGACTTTGGGCATATACAGGGCATTGACACGAGATATTTGACATTAGTTCCTTTATTATTTTTTTTGAAAAAAGAGTTTATAATTCAAAAAAGTATTTTTCCAATTTTAGTAATCAATCTATATGTAGTTTTTCAATATATTTGGAATTTTTTATTATATGATAGAGTGTTTAACGCTAGTGATCTCAAGTATTTTTTAGCTTTTTCTCTTACAACATTAATGGTTTTTTTTTGTAAAGAAATAATTTTACTTCATAAAAAAAATATTACTAAATTTCTAATTTACTTAGCTCCTTTGTTTTTAATAAGTATATTTAAAATTGAAATTTGGCCTGCATCAGATTTAATGTGGCAATGTAGTATTTTTGATAGAAATTCTTATATATATAATATTTTTTTTCTTGAACCTTCTCACTTTGCAATGGTAGCCATTCCAGCTTTTCTTTTAAACTTATTTTATTTATGCAAAAAATTTAATTTTATTAATTTTTTGTTTGTAATTATTTTTTTTATTACAATGACGATTTTTCTTTCTACAACAATGATTGTTGCATCTATTCTAAGCATAACAATACTTTTAATAAGCAATTTCAAAGAAATGAACAAAAAATTCATTTTAAGCTGTACCATTTTAATGATTACTTATTTTGTAATATTTGTAAATATTTATGGATGTTCAAGAAAAGTTTCTGATTTGCTTTATCATAATTATATTCTAGCCCTGCAGGATGTAGCGTTAGACAGTAAGTCAACTATTGATTCTAGTGAAGCTGAGCTCGGTGCAAAAGTAAAAAAACTTATGGGTGATGGCTTGGATTATGGCAAAGCTCTTAAAGAAGCTGTTTGTGGAGATTTTCGAGTTAAAGATGATATTATTGAGTGTGTTCCAAATGATACTGATATGGTTCTTTTAAAAAAAAAAAATAAGGATGATGTTCTAGTTAAAAAAACTACTAGTGATGATGTTCTAGTTAAAAAAACTACTAGTGATGATGTTCTAGTTAAAAAAACTACTAGTGATGATGTTATTTATACTAAGGATAAAGATCTTACTAGCAATGTAAAACAAAAGGCAAAAGAGGCATTTATATATCTCTATGAAAAACATAAAAAAAAAGAAGAAAAAGAAATCAAAAAAATTAAGGATTTAAATAAAAGTAGCTCTTCAAGCAATTTGATAGGGCTTGATGGTATTGAAAGAGAAAAGGTTTTTCAAAAAATCAATGTAACATCACAGGTTGCTCAAAATTCTTTTGGTGTTGCAATTAAAACACTAAAAATAAAACCCTTAGGCATTGGTCTTAACAGATTTTCAGATGCATTTATAGAGCAATTGGGTTCACAACGAAAAAATTATTCAATTGAGGTGATGTCGGTAAATCATAATGATGGCTCAGGAAACCTAAATAAATTATTGGGAGAGTTTGGAATAGTGTTTTTTATAATATGCATTTATATTTTGATTTTTGTCTTTTCAAAAAAAATCTCAATAGAAAATAAACTGTTTTTATTTCCATTGGTTCTAACTCAAATGGTAAGGGGTGCTGGATATTTTAATGGGGGATTTTTAGTTGCTGTGGTGTTAATAGTTTTAATAGTTCATGATACCAGAAAAAAAAATTAGAATTATATATGCTGCTGGGATACATTCGGGTGGTGGTCTCTTTATTTTAAATTACTTAAAAAATAACATGAAAGTAAATGAGGATATTATTTACTTAGATGAGAGATTAAAAAAAGATCCTTTTTTTAATAAATTCAAAGTTTTCCTTGTTAAAGATAATTTTTTTTCAAAAATTTATTCAGAATTTGAAATAAGAAAATATACGAATAGTAATATAAAAAAAATAGTTTTTTTAAATGGTCTTCCACCAATTTTTAAATATAGAAGTGAGGTAATCACTTATTTTCAAAATGCTAATATTCTAAATTTTGTAAATAAATTTGATAAATTTATTTCATCAAATTTATTGAGAAGTTTAAAATTTTTTTTTTTTAAAAAAAATGTAAATAAATGGATAGTATTTTCGGAATCTGCAAGACAAGATTTAAAAAAAATTATCAATAAAAAGATAATTTATAAGGAAAATATTACTGTACAAATTAAAACAAAAAAAAATGAAAAAAAAATATATGACTTTATATATCCTGCAAACGGTGGGAGTCATAAAAATCATAAAAACCTCATTGAGGCATTTATAATTCTGGCAAAATTAAATATTTTTCCAAGATTACTAATTACTTTAAGTGAAGTCGATATGAATAAGCTTAAGATTAATGATTATTGTAAAAAGTTTAAATTAAAAATTATCAATAAACCAAATAACGATAGAGAAAAATTTTTGAAAAGCTACGGTAGATCTAAAGCTTTAATTTTTCCATCATATTCAGAAACACTTGGTTTGCCTTTAATGGAGGCAAAAAAATTTGGAATTGATATATTAGCCTCGGATAGAAATTTTTCAAAAGAATTTACCATTAAAAAAAGGTTGTTTAATCCTGATAATCCAAAAGATATTGCAAACACCATCATTGATTATATTCATAGTAAAAGTTAACCAATTATGAATTTATTAATTTTTTCCCAACACTTCTGGCCTGAGACTTTTAGAATTAATGAAGTTGCTAAAGAACTATCAAAAAAAAATAATGTATATGTTGTTTCCTCTTGGCCTAATTATAACATTTCTAATAAAAAAAAAATACTTCATTATGGATTTGAGAAATATGAAAATGTTAAAATAATTAGAGTTCCTACATTTAAAAGAAATAATAATAAATCTTATAATATTATTCTTAATTATTTAAGTTTTATAATAAGCAGTTTGTTTATTAAAAAAAAACAATTTAACAATATGAATTTTGATGCTGTTATTTCTTACGCCACAAGTCCAATATATCAGGCAATACCAGCTGTAGTATATTCAAAACGTTATAATATACCATCATTTCTATGGGTTCAAGATTTATGGCCAGATGTCCTCAAAGATTTGAACATTGTAAAGAATAAGTCAATTTTAAAAATACTAAATCACTCTACAGAATATTTATATAATCAGTGTGATTACTTATTGGCACAATCCCCTCATATTAAAAAGATTCTTAGTAAAAAATTTAAAAATACATTTTTAGCTTATAATCCATCAAATATTAGTAAATTTCAAAGTGCAAGAAGAAGAAAAAACAAAATTAAAAAAATAGTTTTTGCAGGGAATGTTGGTAAAGCACAAGCATTGGAAAAGTTAATTAGTTTTGGAAAATTTATAAAGAAAGAAAAATTACCTCTTCTATTTGAAATAGTTGGTGAAGGTAGTAATAAAAAAAATCTTCAAGAGTTAGTAAAAAAAGCCAACTTAGAAAAAGTTATAATATTTAAAGATTTTATGCCGCCAAAAATATTAGAAAAATATTTATTAGATGCTGATGGTTTGTTAGTTTCACTTGGTGCTGGGAAAGCATTATCCTCAACTATACCTGCCAAATTTCAAACATATATATCATTTGGCAAGCCTATTTTTACATTTTCAGAAAATACAGTTGCAGAAATAGTCAAAAGATATAATATTGGATTTATAATCAACAGTAAAAATTTTAAAAAAGAAATTCTCACATTTTTAAGTATGGATATTAAAACAATCAATTTAATAAGGCATAATAGCAAAAACATTTTCAATAATTTCTTTGAATTAAAAAAAAATACTGCAATTTTAGAAAATATAATAAAAAAAGGATTAAAAAAATGAAAATTTTAGTTGTTGGTGGTGCAGGTTATGTTGGTGGCGTAATTGTTGATTTACTATTATTACAAAAAAAATATGATGTTACTGTCTATGATAACCTTTTGTATGAAGAAAGTTATAGGAAAAACTGTAAATTTATAAATGGAGATATAAGAGATAAAAAATTTTATAAATCTAATTTAAATAAATATGATGTTGTTGTATGGTTAGCTGCATTGGTGGGAGATGGAGCATGTGCAATAAATCCAGATTTGACTGATGAAATTAACTTTCAAACGTTAAAAAAATTATGCAAAGTATATAATAAAAGAATTATATTCATATCTACCTGTTCAGTATATGGTGCACAAAATGGTATTTTACATGAAAATTCTTCAGTAAACCCTCTTTCTCATTACGCTAGTTCCAAATTAAAATGTGAGAGTATTCTGAAAAATAAAAATTCAATAATATTTAGATTGGGGACTTTATTTGGTGTTAGTGATAATTATTCAAGAATAAGAATGGATTTAGTTGTTAACACACTAAGTGCAAAGGCCTTTTTTGAAAAAAAAATGTCGGTGTTTGGAGGTGAACAATATAGACCTCTGCTGCATGTTAAGGATGTTGCTAGAGCAATTGAGATTGCAATTAAATCAAACAAAAAAGGAATATTTAATCTATCTTTTAAAAATATGAAGATAATTGATATTGCAAAAGAAATTCAAAAATATTTTAAAAACTCAAAAATAATCAAAACAAAAATTAAATTCCAAGATGCCAGAAATTATAGAGTTACAAATGATAAGGCAAGCAAAGAACTTTCATTTAAAGCAATATATAATTTAAAATATGGTATTGAAGAATTAAAAAAACTTTTAGTAGAAAAAAGAATTAAAAATTTTAATGACCCAAGATATACTAATCAAAAATATCTTGAAATATTTAAAGAAAATATTTAAAGATGAATCCAAAATTAATTAATGGAAATAGAATATTTGATAATAGGGGTTCATTAAGATTTAGTAATGATCTTAGTTTCAAAAATATTAAAAGATTTTATACTGTACATAATTATACTAAAAATTTTATAAGAGCCTGGCATGGTCATATAAATGAAGAAAAATATATTGGCTGTATAAAGGGAACATTTCAAGTGTCTGCAGTTAAGATTGATAATGTTAAAAAACCAAATAAAAAAAATGAAATCCATAATTTTTTTTTAAACGAAAGTAATAGCAACTTTGTTCATGTTCCAAAAGGATTTGCAAATGGTTCGATGTCTTTAGAGGAGAACTCAGAACTTTTAATATTTTCAACCTCATCAATTAAAGAAAGTCTAAATGATGATATTCGCTATGATTCCGAATATTGGAACCCTTGGAAAATTAATAATAGATAAAATGAAATCAATTTTAATTATTGGAGGGTTGGGTATGCTTGGCTCTCAAGTACTAAAAGAATTTTCACAAACCAAATATAAACTTTTTGCCACTTACAGAAATGAAGAAGATTTAAGCAAATTTAAAAATACAAGAAAAAATAAAAAACTTAAAATAGTTTTTCTTAAATTTGATATTAAGAATTGCAAAAGAAAAAACCTAGAAAAAATTATTTATAAAAAAGACTTTATAATTAATTGTGCAGGTATAATTAAACCCTATATTGATGAAGCCGACTTCAAAAGTGTAGACAATGCAATTCAAATTAACTCTATTTTTCCACATTTTTTAAATTCTGTTGCAAAAAAATTTAATATAAAAATATATCAAATAGCTACGGATTGTGTTTTTACAGGTTTAAAAGGAAATTATAATGAAAATGATAATCATGACGCTACTGATGTTTATGGAAAAACCAAGAGCCTAGGAGAGGTGAAGTCTCCGAATTTTTTTAATTTAAGATGCTCTATTATTGGGCATGAATTCAAAAATAAAAAATCTTTAATAGAATGGTTCAAAAATTCTAATAAGGGATCGACTTTAAATGGATTTAGTGATCATCTTTGGAATGGAATTACAACAAACGCTTTTGCAAAAATTGTAAGATCAATTATTGAAAATAATCTGAAAATTCCGAATAATTTACACATACTACCAAAAGACACAGTAACGAAATATGAACTTTTAAAATTATTTAAAAAATTTTTTAAAAGGAGTGACCTTACTATAATTAAAACTAAATCCCCTCAAACTGTTACAAGAACTTTAAAAACTATATATATAAAAAAAAACTTAGAGCTTTGGAAAAAAAGTTTATACTTTAAGATTGAAAAAATTGAAAAACTTGTAGAAGAAATTAAATGAAAATTTTAACAATTATAGGAACAAGACCAGAACTTATTAGATTAAGTAGAATCATTCCACTTCTAGATAAATTTTCAGAACAAATAATTGTTCATACCGGACAAAACTATGACAAAAACCTTGATGACGTTTTTTTCAAAAATTTCAAATTAAGAAAACCAGATTACTACCTTGGAGCCAAAGGTTCTTTTGGAAATCAGATATCAATTATTCTTAAAAAAATGGAAGAAATAATCGAAAAAGAAAAACCAGATCGTTTTTTTGTCTTAGGAGACACCAATAGTAGTCTTGGTGCAATTATGGCTAAAAGAATGGGCGTTAAGGTCTACCATGTAGAAGCAGGAAATAGATGTTTTGACGATAAGGTTCCCGAAGAAGTTAATAGAAAAATAATTGATCACTCAAGTGACTTTTTGCTAACTTACACAGCTAGAAGTGCAGAAAATTTAGTTAAAGAAGGCATAGATAGAAGAAACATATTTGTTGTTGGAAACCCAATATTTGAAGTTATGAATTATTATGAAAAGCAGATTGAAAAATCTGATATTCTTAAAAAACTCAAACTAAGAGAAAAGAAATATTTTTTATTAACTTTGCACAGGTCTGAAAATACAACAGACCCAAAAAGATTAAATAATTTCCTAAATGCATTTAAAAAAGTTTACCTAAAGTATAAACTAGAATTAATTTGGCCAATTCACCCTCGGTCAAAAATAAGTATAGAAAAAAATAAACTTCCTATACCTAAGGGGCTTAAACTCATCGACCCTTTAGATTTTTTTGAATTCATTAAATTAGAAAAAAATAGCTTATGCGTTATTACTGATAGTGGTACAGTCCAAGAAGAATGTGCAATATTAGGTTTGCCTAATATTACAATCAGAGACACAACAGAAAGACCTGAAACTATTGAGGGCGGATCAAATTTTATAACTGGAGATTCTACAGAAATGATCTTAAATGGGATTGATATTTCAATTAAAAATAAAGATAATTTTAGATGTCCTGAGGAATATACGTATAAAAATGTTAGCAATACGATAATAAAAATTCTTCTTCAAAAAAATAATACTTAAAACTTTCCTAATAAAAAATTAGATATACATTCTTTACTGGTGATGAAGATAATAACAATTTATGCTAAGAGCTCTCTTTAATATCACTCTCAACCATCATTTTAACTAACTCTTTAAAATTTGTTTTAGGCTTCCATTTTAATAATTTTTTGGCTTTGGAATAGTCACCAACTAAATTTGTTACCTCATTGGGTCTATAATAATAAGGTATCGATTTAACTATTATTTTTTTAGTTTTTGAATCAATTCCTACTTCTTTTGAGCCCTTACCATTAAAAATAATATTAATATTTATGCACTTAAATGCCTCTCTCAGAAAGTCTCTGACAGAATATGATTTTCCAGTTGCAAGCACAAAATCATTTGCTTTTGAATGTTGAATGATTTTCCACATTCCCTCAACATAATCACCAGCATAACCCCAGTCTCTTTTTGATGAAAGATTTCCTAAATATAATATATTCTCTTTAGATTTGTTGTATTTAGCAACAAATAATGTAATTTTTCTTGTGACAAAAGTTTCACCTCTGGAGTAACTCTCATGATTAAATAAAATACCATTTGATGCGAACATTTTGTAAGATTCTCTATAATTTTTTGTCATCCAATAAGAAAATAGTTTAGATGTTGCGTATGGGCTTTGTGGACAAAAAGGTGTTTTTTCATTTTGAAATTTTCCCTTAAGACTTCCATACATTTCTGAACTACCGGCATTATAAAACCTAGTTATTTTTTCAAGTTTATTAATTCTAATAGCCTCTAATAAATTTAATGTACCTAAGGAATTTACAGATGCCGTATAATAAGGAAGCTCAAAACTTATAGCAACATGGCTTTGTGCAGCTAAATGATATAGTTCATCTGGTTTAGTTTCATTAAGAATTCTACAACAAAATGCAGCATCAGAAACATCCCCATAATGAAGATGTAATGATTGATTCTTGATAAATTTGTCTTGATAAATAGAATCAAGTCTAACCGTTGAATGTAGAGATGACGATCTTCTTTTAATACCATGGACGATATAATTTTTTTTAATTAAAAATTTTGCTAATAAAAATCCATCTTGTCCAGTAATACCAGTAATTAATGCAATTTTTTTTTTCATTTCTAATAAGTTTGTATATAATAATACAGTGAAAAAAAAACTTAATTATTTACCTAAAATTACTGTAATTTTGCCAGTTATTGATGAAAGAATTAGCTTAATTAAAACAGTAGATATTCTAATGAAGGAAAATAAAAAAGATATAACTAAGATATGTTTTATTATACATAAAAAAAAAAAAAAAATTAATTCAAAATATTTATGTAGAAAATATACCAATCAAAATAAGAAATTATTTTCAATAATTTATCAAAAGAAACCATATTTAGGTGGTGCAATGCAGGATGCTTTTGCACAGATAAAAACATCACACTGTTTAATGATGTCTTCAGATTTAGAAACTAACCCACACAGTGTAAAAAAAATGATTAAAATATTAAAACAAAATCCTAAAAAAATTATTACAGCCTCAAGATGGTTAGATAACAGGCAATTTTCTGGTTATGGTTGGGCTAAAGTTATCTCTAATTACTTATTTCAGAAGATTTTTTCATTATTGTATGGGGTGAATTGTACTGACCTTACATTTGGATTTAGAATTTTCCCTACTGAGTTAATTAAGGTTATAAAATGGGAGATGCTTAATCATAGTTTTCTTTTTGAAACTATCATTAAACCAATTAAGCTTGGAACTAAAATTATTGAAGTCAAATCTGATTGGACAAAAAGAATAGAAGGTTATACAAACAATGTTTTTACTAACTATTTTTGGTATATTTACATTGGTATTAAAGTTCTTTTCCAAAAAAAAATGAGCATATCAAATCATGAATAAAAACTTAATTATATCTACAAGTATTAATCCACCAACCAAGGCAATTAGAAAATTTGATAATTTAAAAAATTGGACACTAATTGTTGTTGGGGACAAAAAAACACCAAAAAATTATAAACTTAAAAATGGTATTTATTTGCCACCAGAAGATCAAGAAAAAATAGATAAAAAATTATCAGATATTTTAGGATGGAATTGCATTGAAAGAAGAAACATGGGTCTTGTATATGCAAAAAAAGCTAATGCAAAAATTGTGGCATTGGTTGATGATGATAATATACCTTACAAAAATTGGGGAGAAAATATTTTAATTGGAAAAAAAATTAAAGCAAAATTCTATAAAACAAATCAGCCAGTTTTTGATCCTATATACCAGACAAATTATAAAAATTTATGGCACCGTGGTTTTCCAGTAGATAGATTAGATAAACGTGAAGATTTAAGCCATACCATTAAAGAGGTAAAGGTTGATGTACAGGCAGATTTTTGGAATGGAGATCCAGATATAGACGCAATAGCTAGAATAATGTTAAAACCAAAATGTAATTTTGACAAAAAATTATTTCCATTTTATTCGAATAAAATATCTCCTTTTAATAGTCAGAATACTTTTTTAGATGCTAGATTGTTAAAGCATTATTTTTTATTTCCAGATCAAGGTCGCATGCATGACATTTGGGCTTCTTATTATTTGCAATACATAAAAAAAGTTAATGTTATTTATTCAGAACCAAGCGTTTTTCAGGATAGAAACGTACACGATCTTAGTGTGGATTTAAAAAATGAATTAATTGGTTTAAAATACTCTTCAGCAATTATAAACAAAATGTCTAAGAAACAATTTAAACTAAATGATTTTTTCTCCAAAAAATCAATTAAAGCATACAATCTCTACTTAAAACACTTTTAAATGATTGCAAAAGATAAAATATTAGTGACAGGTAGTAATGGTCTACTTGGTTCTCAATTAGTTAAACTACTAAAGAATAATAATAATAACTATTTAAGTTGCTCATCTAAAAATTTAGATCTAGTTAATTATAAAAAAATCGACTCTTTCTTCAGAAAAAATAAGCCAACACACGTAATTCATACTGCAAATAAAGTTTATGGAATTGGTGGAAATAGTAGAAAAAGATTTGAAATGATTAATGAAAATTTAATTATTAACTCAAATTTATTTAAAGCATGCAAAAAGTATAAAATAAAAAAAATAATTTGCATCGGCAGTTCAGCTGTATATTCAGAAAAGTATAAGAATAATATTAAGGAAAAAAATATATTTAAATATAGCCCTCATTCATCTGAATTTTATTATGGAATTTCCAAAAGAGTAATGCTACATCAACTAAAATCTCTTGCAGAGCAAACAAAAATAAAAATTTGTTATGTTGTAATGAATAATATGTATGGAATTAATGATAATTTTAATACAGAAAATGGTCATGTGGTCCCTTCTCTTATCCATAAATTTTATCTCGCAAAAAAAAATAGTAATTCAGTAAAATTATGGGGCAGTTCAGGAACTAAAAGGTGTTTACTTTATTCGAAAGACGCAGCGAGAATGATTCTGGAAATTGCAAAGAAAGAAGTGCAGGTTATCAATCTTAGTAGCACAAAAGAAATTACCATAGGCCAATTAGCAAAAATGATAGCTAAAACTTACGATTTTAAGGGAAAGATAATTTGGGAAAAAAAAATTTTTAAAGGTGTTGATAGAAGAAAATTAGACACTTCACTTCAAACTAAATTTAAAGTTAAAGAGGAATATTCGTTAAAAAAAGGTCTCGAAGAAACTATCAAATGGTTTAATAAAAATTATCTAAATAAAGTTAGACTGTAAAAAATTTAAGAGATGCCGTCACTAGTAAAGACAAAAAGTAGAGATCATATATAAGAATTGCTTTTTGAAGAATTTAGTTTATTTATTTTAGAAATCTAGTATGAAAAAAATATTATCCATTTTAGTGAAAGCAACAATAATTTTTATTGATATTTTCATACATAGAAAGAGAATAAAAAAATTTTTAATCCAAAAGAATTTTAAATTAAATACCATATTTGATGTTGGGGCAAATAATGGTGATTACAGTCTAATGTTTAATAAAATATACCCTAGAGCAAAAATATTTGCTTTTGAGGCAAATCCTGATCTCTGCAAAATAGCAATAAAAAATACAAAAAAAATTAACAATATTAAAATTATTGAGAGTGCAGCAGGTAATTCTAATTCAACAATTGACTTAAAAATCGATCAAAATTCATCTTTGACCACTTCATTAGCAATAAAAAATAAAAGCTCAACCACTTATAAAATTAAAAAATTTCTTTATGGAGAAAAAAATGAGAAAACTACTAAAATTAAGCTAATCAAACTAGACAGCTTTATAAAAAAAAGTCATTTGCCAAACTTTGTTAAAATAGATGTTGAGGGGTTTGAGGAGGAAGTTTTGAAAGGATTAATAAATAATTTAAGATATATTGACTTAATTATGATTGAATTTCACTTTGACAAATTATACAGGGGTTATAGCACTCATAAAATTCACTCGCTGCTATTAAAAAACAATTTTAAACATATAAAATCAGTTAAATTCCCAGTACTTAAATGGGAAGATCGCTTCTATACTAATATTAATTAACTAGACGTATATTCCTTAAAGATAATTCTTTTTTTAAAAATAAAAATTTTTCAGAGACTGAATAAATATCATTAGCTCTAATAATTCCACGATTGTTAACTATATGTAAATTTTTAAAAGTACATACGTCAGGGTCTCTGACTGTTACTGGAAAACCATTTCCAACATGAGATTCAATGGCACTCGGACATACTTGTTCAGTAAGGTTATTTTTTTTTACGTATTCTAACATTTTATTAGAAGATGAGCCTGTTATGTGCTGGTTACCTATTAATAGAATATTTAATGGGATACAAAAAATGAGTAAAAATGAAACATTAAATATTAGTCCATATTTAATCTTGGGCATAAGCAGAAAGTAAAATAATGGCAATATTACAATTAAATATCTCTGTGATGGAAGGCTAAAAGAAATTATTAGTAAATACATTATAACTATCAAAAATAATTTTATTTGAAAAAAATTTTTAGATAAATAATTTTTTTTTATTTCAAAAAAAAGTAATGATAAAAAAAAGTATGCTAGGCAACACAACAGGCCACTGAAAATATTTTTATTTATATATAAACTTAGAGTTCCAAAACTCATTTCAGTACTTAATATTAAATACTTACTTCCAAAATAAAAAAGAACCCAATACTTAATCAAATTTAATATTATAGATTTAATAGAAGAATTTTTAATATTTAAAACAGTACTACCAATTAGTATTGGACTTGTAAAAATTAGTAAAAATGATGAATATTGTATTAAGTGATGAACGTACAATAATGGGCTTGTCACGGGTGAAAGTACACTCTTATAATAAGGGGAAAATAAGAAAAAGTTAAAATTATGATACGTAATCATAAAATAAATTAATGGAATTATAGAAAAAAAACTACCAATCATTAAATACTTAATAAAATTTATTTTAGAATAGCTAAATCTAAATAACACCAGGCCTGCAATCAAATAAATACCTGTTATTGGCTTTAAGGTAGTAGCAAGCCCTATTATTATTGCTGCATAACATAAATATTTATTATTTATTTGGTATTTATAAATAATTGAGAATCCATAAAATGCTAAAGACATTGAAATTATATCTGGTGTAGAGCGATAGCCAAAAATCCAAATTAATGGATTTATAAACAAAAATATTAAAAAATAATTAATAATATCATGATTTTTTTTACTATAAAGGTTTAGTCCTCCTAGGGTTATAAATAAAAAAGAGGATAGTGAAATTAATTTTCCAATATAAATGGGCTTAATAAAAGGAAAAGCAAAAGAAAAAAGGCTAATCATAAAACTAAAAAAAAAAGTATTTGCTTGCACGTTAAAAAATTGTGCAGCTATTTCTTTTTTAAAATTTTTTTTAACAAAATCAGAAGCCTCAAAAAAAATAAATTCAAAATTTACCGGATAAAAGTTTATATAAATAACATGAAAAAAAATTGCAAAAATGAGAATTAAATATGTAAATTTTTTTTCTTTAGGTTGCATTGATTTTTTAATAAGATTTATACATCTACTTAATCCATTTTACTTTGGAGTATTTTTTGCGATCTGGATTTTTTATAGTATAACCCAATCCAGAATGATTTGAATTTAATGGCAAGCCACAACCTGTTCCAACGTATCCAGGCGAATTAACACCAAATAATTTGTGCCACCAACGATCGTCAAACCAAACTCTTACATTTTCCATATCACACGAATCATCTGTAAAAACATAAGAGTTGTTTAATAAGCTTTTCCATAAAAAATGAATACATTCTTTGGTAGAACTTAATAAATCAACATCTAAAAAAATAAACTCTATTTTTTCTTTATGATTTTTTAAAGTTTTGTCAAAAAAACCTTTTCTAAATATGCATGCTTCAATATTTCCAAACTTACTTATATTATCCTGAACAACTTTAAGTGTTCCCTTGTACATACCTTGTTTATATTCTTCTTTTAAGCTTAAATGTAAATAGTCCGCTCTCTTTCGATTTGCATTTTTTGGCAGACCTTCAAAAGAATCATAAATGATTAATTTTCTTCCTATAATTTTACATATCAATGAAATGGTTGCTGATGAAGCACCCTTAAAGCAGCCACACTCAACAACATAACCTTTTTTAATTTTTGGTAATGATAGTAAATATTTTGCTAATACGATGTGTGATTCTAGACTTGTTGCAGAATCTATATTACTAATTACTTTAATAATTTTTTTTAATATTATAACTCTATCTTTCTTTATTAATCCAAAGTTTTTTCCATAAGGTTCATTAATGAAATTATAAATAATAGGATTATGCAATTTGGAAAAGAGAAACTTAAATATAACAAAAATAAAATTTGGTAAAGAATAATAGAGTAATTTTAAGTTTTTCATTTTCTAATAATTTAACGAAGTAATTTAAATATAAATTTATACATAAGAAAATTTTTTATATCTCTAATAAAAACCAATAAAATTCCTGTTATTCTAAGTGCACCACCTATATAATAAATAATATTACTTTTATAAAATAAATTCACTACATATCTCTTATAATTGTCTTTGTCCATGCAGTAACTTACTACTGACTTGATGTCTCGGAATTGAAAAAAAATAATAATATATAGGTATATCTTTACCCCATCATAATAAATTAAATTATGCATATTTAATTTAAAATATTCTAAATAAAATTTAGAGATTTCTCTTTTAGCCTCAATATCATTTTTATTAGACGATTGTTGTGTGTGCTGTCTAGAATAAAATAAAGTTTTGCTTATGAATACATGCTCTAAATCATCAAACAATCGTATCCACATATCATAATCTTGAATATGCTTTAGAGAGATGTCAAATTTTTTATTCTTTAAAGCATTGGTTGGAATCATTAATGATGCTCCATTAATCCTATCTAAAAGAATTAAATACAATCTTGAATTTAAAAAATTTAAATAAAATTTATGTTTAATATTTCTTTTTATTTTTAAAAAATCTAAAATTTGACAATGATCACATACTGAAATTGCATTTGGGTTTGATTTTAAAGATTCAACTTGTAATTTTACTTTAGATAGATGCATATAATCATCATCCGGGCACCAAGTAAAATAATGGCCTTTTGCATAACTCACAATATTGTTTAGTGAATCAGAAACCCCTTTATTTTTTAAACTTTTTAAAAATATTATTCTTTTGTCATTTTTAACTCTTATTAAATTTTCTATTTCATCAATATTTTGAGAAGCGTCATCAGATATGATTATTTCAATATTTTGATATTCTTGGTTAATTGCAGAATCTAAAGCTGTTGATAAATAGCTTATATTACTATTATAAGTTGTAATTCCAATTGTAACTAAAGGATGCTCCATTACATGTAAATATTTCTGATTATCTTTTTAATCTTATTAGAATCTGCTCTTGTAGCAATAGTTTTCCAATTTAATATAGCAGCTTTGTTAACTAGCTTGTCATTATTTATTGCAATTAGTATTTTTCTTGAAATAAACTTAATCTTATTAGGGTCAATAATGTAACCACTCTTATTATTAATAATCCACTCGTTTGCACAAGAAGTGTTAGCTTGTATTGGAAATGATCCTAAGGCCATAGATTCTAATAATGAAGTGCTAATACCATCTGATTTTGACATCCCAACATAAATCCTTGATTTAGAAAAAAGTGTATACATTTCATCCTGAGTTAAATTCTTTTGGGCTGAATATATTTTAAAATTTAAGCCTAATTTCTTACTAATTCCATTGCAATAATCAATTACAATTTTATCAGCAGAATAAACTACAATTGTATAACCATTTAAATGCTGAGAAATCATCTCAAGCGCCTTTATGGATTTTAATGCAAGACCAAAAAGTCCGTGATATCCCTTTATTAAAATAAATTTTCTGTAACTTGTTAAGTTATTTTTATTAAATTTTTTAGCTGATTTTAGTGGCACACCTCCACTGTTTATAACACAATCTAAAAATTTAGCATTAGTTCCAATAGCTTTAGCAATTTTGTAATCACGCATACACTCTGCTGTATAAAAATCAGATAGTTTCAATATTTGTTTTAAACTAGATTGAAAAAATTTTTTTTTATAAAAAAAATAAAGATCACTGCCCCAATTAGTCACTATCCACTTAGGGAAAGTGCTTTTTGACAATAATCTAGCTTTTAAACATAAAACAGAAGATGTCGTAAGTTCTTGAGAATGAATATATTTTGGATTTATCTTTTTTATAACAAAATTTAACCAATATGTAAAAAAAAGGTCTTTAAAAAAAAACTTAAGTAGTTTTAATAAAAGAAAATTAGCTTGATCCCATGGTAACAAGTGAATTATTCCTATATTGCTTTTTTTATTTTTCAACTTTGAAATTTTTAATAATCTAGGATGTATCTTTGATGGAAAAACAGGAAAAATAAATATTTGTAGCTTGTGATACTTATATAAATGTTCAACCCACCTAACTAAGTGAATACTATTTACCATTCCTACTATAATTATTTTCATTTGAAAGTTCTACTAAATATAAATAAAAATGAGTAAATCAAAAAATAAAAGCTTTTTTTAATAAAAAGATTTTTTAATGATAGTAAAACTATTTTATTATTTTGCTTTGACGAATAATCCTTGATTGAAAAATATTCTTTTAGAATTTTTTTTGATGCTGACACACTTGTTTTTGAACCATTCCAGTGATCAATTAGAAGTTGTTGAAAATAGGTATATTTTATATTTTGATTTTTATCAAAAAATTCATTAGTTGAATATTCACTATTAAAAATTTTTAATGCTAGAAAAGTTTTTTTTAATTGTTCATTTGCTTGTAGTACAGTTAAATTTGTATCGTGTAATCTATATTTAATTAAATAATCATTTATATTTGAAATTATTTTTTTTTTCTTAAATAAAGTTAACCACAAATGGTAGTCATCTGCTGGCGCAAGCCTATTATCAAAACCATCAATTTCTTTTAAAAAAGATGCTCTTATCATCACAGAAGGGTCAAAAACTGGAACTCCAGATTTAAGTATATTTTCTATTTGTTTAAAATTACTTGGAAATTGTTTTCTTTTAATCTCATTACCTTCAGAATCTATTAAAATTGCTCCTGATCCAAGGGCTTCTAGATCTCTCCATCCCATAAAAACTTTAATCTGTTTTTGAAATCTCTCAGGAAGAGAAATATCATCAGAATCCATCCTTGCAATAAACTCACCTTTGGAAATATCTAAGCCTCGATTAAAAGAAAGAGTAGCTCCAATATTTTTATCATTCTCTAAAACCCTAATCCTAGGATCATTTAGTGCATAATTCTTAATTATTTGGAGTGTATTATCACTTGATTTATCATCGATAATTATAAATTCAAAATTTTTATATGTCTGATTTAAAACACTTTCTATACATTCTACTAGATATTTTTCTCTATTATAAACTGGGGTTATAACTGAAACTAATGGGCCAAAAATCATAAAATGTTATTTGATAAAGTGTCAACATAATACTTAATGCTAAATGGTTTAAAACTTTCACTAAGTAAAAATTTTCTTATTGAATTCTGGTATTGTAAGTATTCTTGATCATTCATTTCCTTTAAGTATTTATATAAATCTTCGTAACTTTTAAAATTTCTCAAATCAATGAAGCATTCTGGGGGAATGTGATCTGAAATATTGTCACTCCCTAGATACACTGGAACTGTTAATGCAAAAAAGCAGTGAAAAATTTTTTCAGTAAGATACCCAGGGTAATATTTTGCATTTTCTATACAAATTGAAAATTTGTATTTTTTCAGTAGATCAATTTTTTTACCAAAAAACTCTCCTTTATAATTTTTAAATTTTGGTGCAAGAATTGTTGTTAAAAATGGCAATCTATTCAGAGCTCTAATAACTAGTGGGCCTTTAAAAACATATTTTTTCCAACCAAAACCATAAAAATCTAAATCATGTACTTTTGTTTTTTCAAACCACCTTATAATTTCTAATCTTTTCCAATATAGATCATTTGACTGATTACTACTTTTGTTGCTTCCTACAGTAACACAGAATTTTTCTTTCTGATTATTTGGTAAATTAGTAGTTTTATGGACTGAGTAAGATGGACAATTAATCTTAAAAAAAAATTTATTATCTATTAAATTATCCGCCCAAGTAAAAACCTTGTTGAAACACTTATAATTAGCTGCATCCCATGTTTGGGGATAAATTGTTGGACATTCTAAATTTATTAAATATTTAGGCTTATTTGAACTTAAGGCTTTTTTAACTAATTCATTATGAATTTTTGGAAAATTTAAAAAAATAAAGGCATCATAATTGTCAAACGTCGTTTCTTTATTCAAAATTTCAACTTTATGCCCTCTTCTTTCTGCTTCAAGAGAGAATTCATAAAAAGAAACCATAGAATCTTCACCTAAACAATCCTCTGTAGATTTAGATAACATGTAATTATTCTTATGAAGAATTTCATGATAATTCCAAACACCTAAAAGCATATTTATTTATTTTTCATTATAGTAATCACCATACTCAACTAGTATTGTGCTAATATTATCTTTTCTGTCATAAGCTTTTTTATATTCTTTAAAAATTTGATCAGCCTTTTTTAAAACTACAATATTTATATTTGGGCACATTAATCTTATAGATTTAGAGTAATCACCTATATGTTGGTATTGAGGATGCAGTGGTCTTTCAGATCCAACACTTGTTCTTATAATACACTTTGAATTATAATAATTATTTGTCATTAAATTTAGTTTATCCAGATGATTTGCTAATTGATTAATTGCCAATAATAAAAAATTCCATCTTGGGTAAATTGATATTGGGAAATGATTTTCCATAATCATTCCTATTGTCATTCCCATTTGCATCTCTTCTGCAACTGGCAACTCTAGTAATTTTTTTTTATCTACATCATTTAAAGTACTGAACATGGCAGTACCAGGATACTCAACAGCCTGACCAATAAACAGTGTATTTGGTTTTTTAGCTAAATACTCCATACTCTTTTTTAATTCAGAAAAATATTTCATTAAAATTGAATCCTTTTTCCAGCACCAGCATGTGGATATTTATTTTCATATTTATAATAAGATAAAAACTTATCATTTTTAATTTTAAAATTTTTATTCTGTTTCCAAACTTTTCTTGTTTCAGATTTTACAGATAAAGAATTATCTTCTATAATAAAATGAATTGGTAATGAGTAATTTCTAGCATACTTTAATGACTCGTACATTATTCCTGTTTCTGCCGTCATATCACCAATAAAACAATAAACTTTTTTTTTATTATTTATTTTTTTTTTTAAAGCAACAGCCACACCTAGTGCTATAGGAATATTTCCTCCTACAATAGCTGATGAATATATATTGTGCTCAGGAAAACATAATGAGATTGATTTTCCAGATAATATTTCTTTTTTGATTTTTTTTTCTGGTACTCCTTTTAACAAGCAGTGGTAATGAGATCTCCAGGAACTCATGATATAGTCTTGTTTTTTAATCCTTTTATAGAATTTAATTAAAAAATCTTCGTTACCGTGGTTAAGGTGTATAGGTGCTTTTATTTTTCCGGCATTAAAGAGTTCAGCTATACTATTTTCAAAGGCTATTAATTTCTCTTTAGTCTTCATTTTTGCTTTCTCTTCTGTATTTAATTTATTCCTTATTTGACTATATAAATTTTAATATCTTATCAATGTTGAGTCCATACTTATTATGCAAATGTTCTCTTCCACCATTCTCAAAATAATATTTTTCTTTTAACCCATGTCTTGTGACTTTCATTTTAATTCCATTTTTACTTAAGAACTCTAAAATGGCAGATCCAAAACCACCCTCAATCCATTGCTCTTCTACAGTAACAATTTCATCATATTTAATTATTTCTTTTAAAAATTTATTATTTAAAGGCTTTATTTTGTACAAATCTATAAGTCCAATACCTTTATTATTCTTTGAATTCAATTTTTGATATATTTTGTTCAATAAAAAACCAGATGAAATAATGCATTTTTTCTTTCCTTTGATCAATTTTGAAAATCCATCTTTTAAATTAAATTTATTTTTTCCTAAATAGATATTCGACATTATATCTCTATCTAGTCTCAAAAAAATAAATCTAGGTTTTTTAAGTATATCTTTAATTATTGCTGTCATTGATATCACATCACTTGGGGTAACTACTTCTATATTGGGAAATACCCTCATAGTTGCTATATCTTCAGTAGTATAATGTGTGGGGCCAGCATCTGCGTATCCGAGGCCAACACCTATTCCAACCAAACAAACAGGCTGATCCATTGCTGCAACAGAGCATTTTATTTGCTCATAACATCTAGATGTTATGAATGGGGCCATCGCATAACAAAACACTTTTTTTTTCATTAAAGTTAGACCCGCGGCCATTGCAATCATATGCTGTTCACAAATTCCCGAGTGAATAAATTGCTTAGGCAACTCTTCTCTAAATTTATCTAAAGATGGGGCACCCATATCTGGTGTTGTAAAAAAAATATCTCTATCTTTTTTCGCTGCAAAATAGACTTCATCAATAAAAATATCCCTCATATAAGGAGTAGTTTTTGATAATGTAAAATCTAAATAATTTTGTTTTTTCATTTATTTAATTGTATTTTTTTCAAGATCTCTTCTGGCTATTTTTATCTGATCATTATTTGGCATTGTGTTGTGCCACCTTGTTACATCTTCCATATAAGAAACTCCCTTACCTTTTACGGTATTAGCAATGATTACTGTTGGTTTGCCATTTCGTTTTAATGCACTTTTTAAAGCAGGCAATAATTCATCGTAATTATGACCATCAACCTCATGAACATTCCAACCAAAACTTTTATATTTTTCTCCTAAAGGTTCAAGACTTAAGCAATCACTGTCTTTACCAAGAATAATTTGCTTATTTCTGTCTACTATCCAAATTAGATTATCAAGCTTATTGTGTGATGCAAACATCGCTGACTCCCATAAAGATCCCTCATAATGCTCTCCATCACTTAAAACTAAAAATGATTTAATATCTTTTTTATCATGTCTGGCTGCTATGCAAAAACCACATGCAATACCAGGGGCTTGAGATAGCGATCCTGAAGTTGCATCAATACCTGGAATACTTTTGTCTCCATAAATTCTTAACAAACCTTTAGGAGTTCCATATTTTTTTAATTCAATTTTGTTAAAATAACCTATGTCTGCAAGTATAGGGTATATTCCCATGGCCGAATGGCCCTTACTTACAATAATTCTGTCTCTATTTTCATAATTCGCATTATTTTTTTTGTATCTTAGTATAGAGCCATAGAAGAGACTAATTACAATTTCACACTGTGAAAAAGAAGATGCTATATGACCTTGATTCACTTTAATGACCATCTCAAATATTTCTTTTCTAAGCCATTTTGATTTCTTTATTAAAGAGCTTTTATTTGACATAATGATACACAATGTTATTTAAATTATGAAAGACATATTGTTCATATCACCCAACAATGCAAGAAATATTTATCAAAACTTATCAACAAAATATTCTGCAATAGAACCACCAACTTGGGCACTACTACTTGCAGAATCTTGTAGATCTAAGAATTTTTCAGTATCAATTTTAGACTGTCTGGCAGAAAACTTAACAGCAGAAGAGTCTTATGAAAGAATTGTAAAAATAAATCCAAGAATTATTTGTTTTGTTGTCTATGGACAAAATGTGAATGCAGGAACAACAAATATGAGTGGTGCAACTTACTTATCTTCCTACTTAAAAAAAAAAAATATGACTCAACCAATTTGTTTTATTGGGTCTCATATCCAAGCGTTACCTATAGAAACTTTAAATAACGAAAAAAGTATAGATATTGGAGTATGTAATGAAGGAGTATATGCGGTATGGAATTTACTTAAATTAAAAAATTTTAATTTTGAAAACTTAAAAACAATCAAAGGAATAGCATTTAGATCTAAAAATAAAATAGTAATTAATGAACCAGAAATTGTTGTACCTCAGGAAAGAATGGATATTGATTTACCTGGTTATGCCTGGGACCTTTTACCAAAAGATAAAAAACCTTTAGATTTATATCGTTCACCTATGTGGCATGCAGAATACGATGAGAATAAAAGATCACCATATGCGGCATTGCAAAGTTCATTAGGTTGCCAATTTAAATGCGATTTCTGCATGATAAATATAATTAATAGAAATGATAATGATGAAATTGGTGTTGCTTCAAATTACAGTAAGATGAGATTTTGGAGTACAGATTTTATAATTAAAGAATTTAAAAAATTATACGACTATGGTGTTAGAACAATTCGAATTGTAGATGAGATGTTTTTATTAAATCCAAAATACTACAAACCATTATGTGAAGAATTAAAAAAGATTAATAAAAATGATGAATTGAGAATGTGGGCATATTCAAGAATAGACACTGTTAAAAATCCTGAGATTCTTAATTTAGTAAGGTCTGCTGGAATAAAATGGTTGTGCTTAGGCATAGAAAGTGGAAATAAAAATATAAGACTAGAAGTTTCTAAGGGTAAATTTGAAGATGTTGATGTTAAAAAAATTGTTCAACAAATACATGATGCGGATATTGAGGTTATGGCAAATTATATTTTTGGATTGCCAGGTGATGATAAGGAAAGTATGAAGGAAACTTTTGATTTGAGTAAAGAACTTTGCACTTCTGGTTGGAATACATATGCCGCTATGGCTTTACCTGGGAGTAAACTTTATAAGTTAGCTGTTCAGAATAATCAAAAACTACCTGAAAATTATGAGGGGTATTCATTTCACTCATATAATACTCAGCCTCTCCCAACAGAAAAATTAGAACCATACGAAATTTTAAGTTACAGAGACAAATGTTTTGAGGATTATCATAATGATGCATCCTTTTTAAAACGAATAGAAAAAAAATACGGCAAGAAGGCGGCTCAAAATATTGTTGAAATGTCTAAAATAAAATTAAAAAGAAGAATTATTGAAGAATCAAATAAGGATTAATGAAAAGCATTAAAGCATAATTATTTTTTAAATTTTTTTAATGTTTTTTCCTCTAATTTTTAAAAAAATTAATTTTTGGAAAAAAAACGGTAAATAAAATAAAGAACAAAATACAATTTTTTTAATAAAAAGATAAAGGCTTTTTTTAAGTTTTAAATTTGAACTAGTTTCATTCTTTTTCCAGCCCGTTTTATTCAAATAAACACTCTGTATAGGTTTATTAACTTTTTTTATATTCTTAACTTTTTTTGCTAAGATGATAAATTCAACAGCTCTATCTGAAATAAAAGGTATTTCTAGGCCTAATTCTTTGTATTCATAAATTTTTGATTTATATTCATACATAAAAGGAGAGGACTCTCTTAGATAAGAACCTAAAATTTTAAAATGGTTACAAGAAAAATAGTCATAAAATAAAGTAGGGCTAAAAGTGTAAAATCCATGATCAATCATATTAGAACATGGGACTGCAATTAATAAGTACCCACCTTTTTTTAGCATTTTTATATAATTTTCAAGTGCTAAGTGTGTATCAAAAACATGCTCTAACGTTCCAATATCAACTATATTATCAAATTGATTAAATAATTTTTTATTGATTTTTTTATTAAGGTCAATTATCAAATCAGGATTCTCATATTTAGAAGAATCAGATGATAGCACTTGACTAGATCCAAGCAATGAAAGTAGATATTGTGCGTTAATATTTTCACTATATTTGGTATTAAACCAATCAGGAATTTTGTTTATTTTATTAAAACTTGGACTTATTTTTTTAATCTTTATATTATTTTTAAGCAGAATACTTTTTGCCTCTTTTTCGTTTGCATAGACAGCTTGCTGACTGATTGTTAAAGTTTTTTTTAAAAATAATTTTGGATATTTTTTTTTAAATTTACAAAAAATTTCAATATGTGGATTTAAAATTCCCATTATATTTTATTTTCAAAAGGCTTTAAAACACCTTCTTCGATCGAATAGATTTTATCACATATATCTAATGACGCAATTCTATGAGTTATAATAATCAAGGTCAGTTTTCCTTTAATCTCATTAATAGAGTTTATAAAATCTTTTTCAGTTTCTAAATCCAGTGAACTTGTTGCTTCATCAAGGATCATTATGTCTGGGGATCTATACATGGCTCTAGCTATACCAAGTCTTTGAGCCTGACCACCAGAAATTTTTACTCCTTTTTCTCCTACTAATGCATTTTCTTTATCTGGCAGATTATTTACAAAAGTATCAATTCTAGATATTTTTAAACAATCCCAAAATAATTTAGAGTCAAAATTCTCTTCATCTTGCCCAAATATAACATTATTTTTAATTGTATCGTCCAATAAAAAAGTGGACTGAGGTATAAAACCAAATAAATTTTCTTTTAGTTTTAAAGCATCTTGAAGCTCATACTTTTGATCAAAAATAATTTTTCCATTTTCAGGCTTTAGAATTCCTACAATTAAGTTTGCAAGCGTACTCTTACCAGAACCTGACTTTCCCACTATACCAATAATATTATTTTTTTTTATTGTTAAATTTATATTGTTTAATATTTTTTTTGATCCAAAAGAAAAATTTAGGTTCTTAATTTCCATAAGTTTTTCGAATCCAAATTTACTATGTAATTCTTTATCGACAATTCCATTATGTTCTTCAATATTATCTGTTTCATTAGTTTGATTCAATTCATCTACTATTGTATTCATTACTGGGTAAAAATGATGAAAAAACTGTGTAGCTGCTATAATCCGACTTAGACTGGGTAATAATTTAAATGCTGAAATACCAAATATAGCAATAGTTGATATAACAAGATCTAGTTCATAACCCAATATGGTATTAATAATTAATATTGATGCCAAACATAAAACCCCTAAAGCCTCTAGCATTAATTTCGGCGTTGCCTGATATGTTTCAAATATACGACTGGTATAACTATAATTTTTTACTGAACTAGCGAACCTTTTTAAGAAGAAAGTTTCTTTAAAAAAAATTTTAATTTCTTTAATGGCGTTCATTGACTCAACAACATTTTGAATTTTTTTTTGTAAAAAAAATTGCCTTTCAACTCCTAAATCTGTCAATTTTTTTTTTGTCATCATTCTAAAAATAAAGAGAACTATAGAAACTACTATCAATAAAAAAATTGTGTTTATGATACTAATATAAAATAGAAGAATTAAAACACTTAATAGAAAAATTATATCTATTAAAAAAAATAAAAATTGATTTAATCCTTCTGTAAACGTTGCAACGTTTTCAATATTTCTAATTGGAATTGAAGTATTTGTTTCTGAAAAAAATAAGATATCTTTATTAATATATCTAGAATACATTTTTTCTGAAAAATAATTTAGTAAACTATATGTAAATTTATATTTAAAATGAGCAAAATATAAACCTATCAAGTTTTTGATTATAAAAACTACTATTAAAATAATAGAAAAAAAAATTGTTAAATTATTGCGATTTATGTCAAATAAAGGAGATAATATATTTAAATAATTGGAATATGCTAACAAAAATTTTTCACTAATTAAAAACCCTAAAATTGGAAAAATTAATCCAATTCCAAGCATTTCTAAAAAAACATTTAATAAGATTAAAAAGAATAAAATTAAAAGTTTAATTTTATCCTCTGATCTTAAGATGTTAAATGTGTTTTTAAAAATAGACATAATTGTTCAAGCACTATATTTTTTTAGATAGGTTATATTTTTCACTTTATTAAGATTAGATTTTCTACTTAAATTATATATCTTAATTTTATTTTTTTTTGCTATATCTGAATATAATTTAATATTTTTCATTATATTTACAATTTTATTACTAAATTTGTGATATTTTTTTTTTATTAAATATTTAATTATTATTTTTGAGACCCAATAACACAAATAATTAAATATATTATTTTCCATATTAAAAATTTTATTAGATTGCTTTTCTATTATTATCTTAGTTTTAGATTGTATTTTTTCTATATTGCTTATATTTTTTGGATCAATTTTATTAATTGCATATTTATAACCAAGTTCTCCATAGCGTACATTAATATCTTTTTTTTTAATTAAATTTTTGTCTGGCTTTGTTGGTAAATCTACACCTTGAATATAAATTTTAGAAAACCCCAATACTAAAGCAAGAGCAAGAGCATGCTCAAATATACTTTTTCCAAGTCCTGCATGGGAATTATGTTTATAAATTTTACTTACTAACTCTTGTATTGTCGAATAATCCCTATTTTTATTTATATGTTTACAACACTTAATTTCAGGAATGCATTTTTTGAAATCAAAATGCCTCTCATCATAAAGTACCCATTTTACTTTTAATAATTTTTTGAATGTGATGATAGATCTTTTCCATAAATTATCATGAAGTGTGCTCTCTGCAAATAAAAAAATAGTTTTTTTAAATCTGTTTATTATTTTTCTATGTAGTGACAGATAAGGTACTGGAAAATGATTGTTAGACACAACCCAATAATCAGGAACAAACATACCCTCACCTCTTAAAGCAGCATCTCCGATTACAATAATTTTTCCATTAAATCTTTTAAATGGAAACTCTGCCATCGTTTCACCAGGACCAAGAATTAAGCATGAGTTAGATTTTTCTTTGTTAATTAAATTTTCTAATTTTAATTCCATAATTTTTCATTTATCATATAAGTACTTTTATTGATAATATTAAAATTAATATTAGATACATATGAAAAAAATTGATCTCGTAATTTTAGCTGGTGGCAGGGGAACAAGACTTGGATCTATTACGAATAAAACTCCCAAGCCACTTATTAAGATTAATGGAATACCCTTTCTTCAACATCTAATTAACTATTACTCTAAATTTGACTTTGAAAATATTTATATAATAGCGGGTTATAAAGGTGCACAGATCAAAAAAGAATTTAATAGTAAAATATTTAATTTAATTAAAGTTACTTGTTGTGTTGAAAAAAAAAGAAAAGATACCGGTGGAGCTTTATATGAAATAAAAAATAAAATAAAAAATGATTTTATCTTAGTAAATGGAGACTCATTTATAGATATTGATTTGCAATATTTTTTCAATCAAAAAAAAATAGACCACAACTATATTTTTTTAAATAAAAACACTAATTATAAAGAAAACAAAAAATTGATTAACTTAAATATTAATCAAAAAAAAATTGTATTTTTTAGTAAAGAATCAGAATTAATGAATAGTGGAGTTTATTTTTTTAAAAAAAATATACTAAGAAAGATTGAAAACAAAAAAATTTCCTTAGAAAATGAGATTTTAATGAAGTTAATAGAAGAAAAAAAATTAAAAGGAATTAAAACAAATGAACTAGTTATCGATATTGGTATAAAAAAAAATCTTGCAAAGGTTCAAAGATTACTTCTTCACAAACTAAAAAAACCAGCAATATTCTTTGATAGAGATGGTGTAATTAATCATGATAATAAGTATGTTTATAAATACAAAGATTTTATATTTAAAAAAAATATAATAACCTTTTTAAAAAAGCTTAAGAAATACTATTTATTTATAATCACTAATCAATCCGGAATAGCAAGAGGATTTTATGAAGAGAAAGACTTCTATTTACTGCATAAAAAACTAAAAAAAGAATTTACTAAAAATAATATTTTTTTTAATGATGTACTTTTCTGTCCACATCATCCTAACGGAATAATTAAGAAATATAAAAAAAAATGCTTGTACAGAAAACCAGGAAATAAAATGATAGAAAAAATTCTTTCTACATGGAATATTGATACCAAAAAAAGTTATATGATTGGTGACTCAAAATCTGATGAAAATTGTGCAAAAAAGTCTAAGATAAAATTTTTACACTCAGATAGTGATTTTAATAAAAGTATTAAATAATTAGTAATTATTTTTAATCTTTTTTAATGATGGCAATATATTTATAAGTTCAATAATTCCTTCATCAAGGCTAGTTTTTGCGCTAAAGCCTTTTTTTTCAATTTTTCTATTACTGACAAAATAATCTCTTTTATCAGGATCTGATCTTGTTAGATCAACAATAATTTCTAAATCCTTGACATGTTTTTTAATTTTTTTAACTAATGCTAATTTAGATATATTAGCGTTAGAGAGGCCTAAATTATAAACTTCTCCTTTTAATTTCTGAAAATTATCTATTGAAAAAATAAACGCATTCACAACGTCTTTTATATGCACAAAATTTCTTCTAAAATGAGGTTCAAATAATTTTATGCTTTTTTTTTTCAAAGCCAAATCAACTAAATTATTTACTAATAAGTCAGTTCTCATTCTATGAGAATATCCAAATACAGTTGCCAATCTAAAACAAATTGAATTTGGATGTGTGAGAATTATTTTTTCTGCATCATTTTTAGTTACGCCATATAGAGAAACTGGCCTTAATGGTGACTCTTCTGTGCAATATTTACTTTTTTCACCCACACCATATCCAGAATTAGTTGTTGGATATATAATTCTTTGATTTTTTTTTATATTCTTAACTATAAATTCAATATTTTTAAAATTAACTTCTATTGCTGTTTTTTTATTTTTTTCACAAACCGGTGCTCCAACCAAGGCTGCTAATGGCAATATATAGTCCACTTTACTCATTAGTTTTTTTAGTATTTTTTTGTCTCTAACATCTGAGTGAACAAAATGGAAATTGGGATACGAAAATAAATGAAATAATGGTTCTTTAGAAAAAAGTAGGCTGTCTAAAACATAAACTTCATGACCTAAATATACTAATTTGGATGTGAGCATAGAGCCCAGATATCCTGCTCCACCTGTAATTAAAAAATTCTTTTTCATATTTTTTTATTATCTCTTATGCTTAAAATTGGATTTGTAATTGGCCAGCGTATCTTTACACGAGGATCATTCCATTTCATACTAATTTGTTGTTTTACATCCGGATATGGGCCCTTATATGAGAACTTATAGTGCAGGACACATTCTTTGCTAAGTGCCAGATGACCAGTCAAGAAATATGGAGGTATAAGAACTTGTACTCGATTTTTTGGTGATAAAACTACCGTAGTATGTTTCAAATATTCTGGACTGTTAGGAATATTATTAATAATAGCAAAAAAAATTTCTCCATAAACACAGCTAATTAATTTCCATGATTTTTTATCTCCATGTAATCCTCGCAAAACATTTTTTTTGGATAATGAGAATTTATCGTGATTAAATTCCAGTTTATATCTATTTTTTTTCCAAGAGGTCCAATAAATACCTCGTTTATCTACAAAAGCGTCATCTTTATAAAAATTGATATCTTTTAATTTTTTCACAAGAACTACTTAAAAGAATTTACAGATTTTACAACATATTCTATCTGTTTTTTTGTTAAAGTTGAACAAATAGGCAGAACCATAGACTCTCTTGCAAATTTCTCAGCATTAGGGAAATTTTCATTTCTAAAAAAATTTTTTAATGATTTATGACTATTAATTGAAAATGGATAATAAATATTCGTTTGTATTTTTTTTTTATCTAAAAATTTTTTTAATTTGTTTCTATATTCTGTTAAAATAACAAACCCATAAAATGATGATCCTTTAGAATTAGTTAGTAATCTAATTTTTGGGTTAACAATATTTATTTTATAGTATTTGGCATTAGCTGCTTTTTTTTTATTCCAAGTATCAAGATTTTTCAACTTTACACTCAAAAAAGAGGCTTGAATATTATCAAGCTTAAAATTGTAACCAAGAGATTCATGATAATATTTTTTAACAGATCCAAAGTTTCTTAATTTAAGTAATCTTTCATAAAAATTTACATTATTAGTAGTTATTATTCCAGCATCTCCTAGTGCTCCTAAATTCTTACCAGGATAAAGACTGTAGCAAGAGATATCAGAACCACTACCAGATTTTTTTCCTTTTCTACAGCTCTGAATACTTTTGTTTTCAGTACATTCAAAAGATCCATGTGAATGTGATGAATCATTTATTAAAAAAATTTTTTTTCCTTTAATGATTTTTTTTAGTTCTACTGAATTAACTACATTTCCGTTCAAATCAGTTGAGATAATGCATTTTGTTTTTTTTGATATCTTTTTTTTTAATAAACTTAAGTCTATCAAACCAGTATTATAGTCAATGTCACACAGAACTAATTTATAGTCGTTAAATACTACGCTATATGCTGCAGAAATATAAGTCATTGATGACAAAATTACTTCTGAACCTTTACGTAAATTTAAAACTTTTAAAGCTAAAAAAATTGCATCACTTCCATTGGATACTCCTATTGAATATTTGGTTCCACAATAGGTAGAAAAATCATTTTCAAATTTTGAAAGACTTTTTCCAAGAATGAAGCTGGACTCATTTAAATTTTTAGAAAATGAGTTTTTTAATTTTTCTAAAATTGGTTTGTGTAGTAATCTTAGGTTCTGGTATGGAACAATCATTTTATAAAGTGGAATTTAAAATTTTACAAATTTTAATAATTTTAGAGCTGGTCAAACTTGGATAGTTTCCAATATAATAACCATAAAAATGAACGTGTTCTACATTTTTGAATTTTTTTAAATTTAAATTCTTAATATATTTTTGCAAATATGGTTGTCTTAGTTGATTACCCCCACCTGCATTTCCCCTTCTAAACTCAATATTAAAAGATTTCATTTTTTTTTCAAAACTAGACCTATTTTTAAGAGATTTATTTTTCAAAACTAATGGAAATGCATAATTAGAATTTCCAGCTAATAAAAAATCTTTATAAAATTTTTTACCATCCAACAAATTTAAAAAAAACTCTAAATTTTTTGATCTTTTAATATTATTAGCATCAAGTCTTTTTAATTGATTTAAGCCTATGATTGCACCAATTTCATTGTTCCTGAAATTAAAACCTGGATAACAAAAAATAAATTTTGGGGATAATTTAGGGTATTTTTTTATAATTCTTTTTTCCTCTACTTGTGAACCAATTTCTCTAGCCATACCATGAGCACGCATAGATCTTGCCATATGATAAATTTTCTTATTATTTGTACAAACCATACCTCCTTCAATAGTGGATATATGATGAGCATAATAAAAGGAAAAATTTGAAATTAATCCAAAGGTTCCTAATTTCTTGTTCTGAAATTTGGCTCCATGTGATTCACAAACATCTTCTATCAATAGAATTTTATTTTTTTTTAGCTTATTAATTAAGTTTTTGCTTAAACCATTGAACCCTTGTGCATGCGTAATAAATAAAGCAACTGTATTTTTATTAATTTTTGAAAGAACCTGATTTTCATCAGCACCAAGATTCTTCATGTCAATATCTACAAATATAGGTTTAAAACCATTTTTAATAACACTAACAACATCTGAAATCCAAGTTAATGAGGGCAAAATAATTTCCCCCTTCAGTCCCATTTCTTTTAAACAAGCCATAGTTAAAAAATTAGCTGAGGATCCAGAGTTTACAAATACACTATACTTTACACCAAGCCACTTAGACCATTCTTCTTCAAATTTTTTAACATTTTTTCCTGCAGTAAGAATTGGGTTTTTTGTTTTTAAGTGGGAAATAACATTATCTAAATCTGATTTAGTTATGTTATTTTCCATTAAAGGATGATTAAATTTTTTTTTCATGCTTAAAATTTTAAAATTGTTGACCCTGTATTTTCTAAATTAAAGTTAATATTTAAATTTTTTTTTAAAAAATTTGATTTGAACTTATCATGATTCACTTCTGGAACATAAAATAAAAAAAAACCACCACCTCCTGCACCTAATAACTTTCCTCCTAATGATCCACTTTTAAGAGCAAGGTTATAAATATTGTCAATTAATTCATTACTTATTGAGGAGCTAAGTTTTTTTTTAACATTCCAGCTTTCTCCTAGTAACAATCCAAAATCATCAAACTTACCATTTAATAATAGTTTTTTCCCTAATGCAGCATGCTCTAAAATTTTTTTAATATGAATTTTTTTACTTCCATTAAGCTGACTAACAAATGTGTTGGCTATATCATTGGCTCTTCGTGAAATATTTGTATAAACAAGAAAAAGATTATTTTGGAAAATTTTTTTTTTCTTATCCCCTAATTTTATTGCATTTACAGAAAATCTTCCACTTTGAAAAAATTTTATCTCATTAAAACCACCATAAGAACATGCTATTTGGTCTTGCATACCAACAGTTTCATTTAGTATTTTTTGTTCATAAAATATAGAGTTTTTTGCTAAATTTTTTTTTGAAATAGTCTTTTTACTTAATGTATTTAATGAGTTTAAAAGCCCAACAACAAAAGCAGAGCTTGATCCCATGCCTGATTTAGCAGGTAAATCACTGTCATGATGAATTTCTAGTCCACTCTTATAGTTAAAATTTTTGAGTATTCCTTTAATAGCATGGTGCTTTATTTCGTTTATATTTTTCACACTTTCAATCTTGGAATAAACAATTCTATAATTATGATCAAAAAACTTTGGAAGCTCTCTTAAAGTAATATAGATATATTTATCAATAGTAGTAGACAAAACAATTCCCTGTTCATTATCTACCCACTCTTTGTAGTCGGAACCACCCCCAAAAAATGAAATTCTTAAAGGTGTTCTACAAATTATCATTTAATCATAATTTATTTGATTAATAAATCTTCTGCTCTTTCAAGTATGAAGTGGGCCAAAAATATATGACATTCTTGTATGCGTGCTGTTGCATTGCTAGGTACCATTAACTTTATGTCACAAAAATTTTTACATTTACCCCCAGAACCTCCCAAAAATCCCAAAGTGGATATTTTTTTTGAACGTGCATATTTTAAAACTTTTAAAATGTTTAAAGAATTTCCTGATGTTGTGATGCCTATAAGAATATCATTTTTATTTGCAAGCGCCTGAAAGGGTCTTAAGAAAATATCAGAAAAGTCGTAATCATTGCCACAAGCTGTCAATGTCGATGTGTCTTGTGCTAAACTCAATGCTGGTAATGGTCTTCTATTTACTTTGGGTCTTAACCTCACAAGATACTCTGCAGCTAAGTGTTGAGCATCTGCAGCTGAACCCCCATTTCCACAAAATAATAATTTTCCACCAAGTTTTATTTTTTTATGAATAATTTTTACTGCTTTGTCAATCTCAGGTAATAAACCTCTCAACATAAGGTGTGTGTTTACATTTTGAGATAACTCTCTCTCAAAAATTTCTTTAATTTTCATTAATTAATTTTAATATGAGCTCTTAATTTTTTAGCGATTGGAAGCTCTTCGTCTAAAACTTCTCCTAATTTAGGCACACCAAGTGCAGTAAGAAATTTTACTATACCATTTGAAAGAAATTCCATACCCTCCGGTTCTAAAGATGCTGCTTGATCAGATCCATACATTGTTCTGTCCAAAGTTATATGTCTTTCTAGGGATGAAATGTCGAACATTAGCGCTGCCAATGAAACTACAGCTCCACTTTCATGCCCACTGTAACCAACATCACATTGATATGTTTTTTTTAATTCATCAATAGTTGATAAATTAGCATCTTCAACTTTCATGGGGTATGTCGAAATACAATGCATAAGTTCAAAACTACAATCGTTAGCTTTAAAAATTTTAACAGCATTATCTATATCTTCTTTTTTTGACATGCCAGTTGAAATAAAAGTGTGTTTTTTTCTTTTTGAAATTTCATTTAATAGTTCTTGATCCACTATCATAGCTGAGGCTACTTTTTGATAATCTAAATCATATTTGTCTAAAAATTTTAGACTATTAATGTCCCAAGGTGAAGCAAACCATATTATTTTGCTTTTTTTACAATACTCATTAATTTCATCATATTCTTTTTCCCCAAACTCTAGACCAATTTTTTGTTCTCTAGTTGTAGTACCCCACTGACTATCTCTTGGAGCATCTAATATTTCTTTTGAATAAACAAGATTGATATCTCTTTTCTGAAACTTGACTGCATCAAAATTTGATTTTTTTGCTTCATCAATCAATTTTTTTGCAATGTTGATACTTCCATTATGGTTAATACCAATTTCTGCTATTAAAAAAGGTTTTCTAATTTTTTTCATCGAAAAGGTTCTACCAAACAGATTGTTCGCCATCAATCACTAAATTGAGATAATACTATAGTAGATTGGCAATAACACAGCAAATTAGTCAATAAGTAATATACATGATAGAAGTATAATACTTGTATCCTTATTCTAATTTTAGTTTTTTAGGTTTGATCTTTAATGAGTTGTTATATAAATAGTTAAGTTACCAGGGTATACATTAGCTTATTTATAATTAATTATGAGAAAAAAAACTTTTTTAATAGCAGAAATTGGTATTAACCATAATGGATCAGTTTCTGAGGCAAAAAAATTAATTAAATTAGCCAAGAAATATGATTTTGATGCAGTCAAGTTTCAAAAAAGAGATTTGAATATTTGTATACCAGAGGATCAAAAAAAAATAATTAGAGATACTCCATGGGGCCTAATTACTTACTTGGAGTATAAAAAAAAAATTGAACTTACACTATCTCAATATAAGCAGTTAAATAATTATTCAAAAAAAATTGGAATTAAAATGTTCACATCATGCTGGGATGAAAATAGTCTCAAACAAATGAAAAAATTTAATTTTAAATATAATAAAATAGCTTCAGCAATGATTACTAATATTGAGTTACTTAAAGCTGTAGCTAAAGAAAAGAAGAAGACATTTATTTCAACTGGAATGTGTACAATGAAAGATATTGAAAAAGCAGTTAAAATTTTTAAATTTAATAGATGTGAATTTGTTTTAATGCATAGTGTTTCTTTGTATCCATGCAAAGAAGATCTTTTAAATTTAAATTTTATTGAAACATTAAAGAAAAAATTTAATTGTGAGGTGGGTTATAGTGGTCATGAATCTACAGTCAATCCATCCATAACAGCTTTTTTTCTTGGTGCAGATTACATAGAAAGGCATATAACTCTTGATAGAGCTAAATGGGGGACAGATCAATCTGCCTCATTAGAAGAATCTGGCATTGAAAATTTATCAGCGTGTATAAGAAAAATTCCAAGAACATTAGGAAATGGTATTAAAAAATATCTTAATGAAGAAAAAAAAGTAAGTAAAAAGATGCGTTATTGGCAAAATGCAAAAAATTAAAAAATAACATATGTACGATATTAATTTTATTCAAAAAACTCATTCCATAAAAAAAAAGATAATAGAAGGTGAGCTCTCTTTAAATGAAATAAATACTATTGAAGAAGAGTTAGAAATTTTAAGAGACAAGAAACCAACAATTTTTAACATTGAAACAACAAATTATTGCAACATGACTTGTGTCATGTGTCCAAGAACAATTTACATGACAAGAAAAAATATTTGGGTGGATGATGATCTTTTTGAACAAATGTTAGAAAATATAAGTGTTCATCCAGATAAAAAAATAGAAGATTTTTGGAAATGGTTAGAAAAAGATGCACAATTTGACCCTAAAGAGAAATCAGAAAATGGTTTTTATTTTTCAGTTGTTTCGAGGTGCCTGATCTTACATGGCTATGGAGAGCCATTTTTAGATAAATATTTGATTAAAAGATTAGAGGCTTGTAAAAAAAGAAATATCCCAACTTATTTTTCCTGCACACCAGCAACTATGACTGTGGAAAAAGCGATTAAAGCTATGGAGTCTGGCTTAACAGTTTTAAAATTTTCATTAGATGCAATGGATGATGATGCCATCAAAGACATAAGAGGTAAAAAAGCTAATTATCATGAATCTATAGAAAAAATTCACAAGTTAATAAAAATTAAAAAAGAAAGAGGATTTAAAACGCTATTAGTCCCCTGCATGATAGCTTTTAATAACGATAAAGATAACTCAAAACTACATGACAATTTTTTAGAATTTTGGAAAGACAAAGATGTTTATGCATATGTTAAAAGCCAAGATAATAGATGGCACTTTGAACAAAATGAAAACCTTGAGAATAATTCGCACTATGCAAAACAATATTGCGAATACCCATGGACATCATCAACAGTTATGGCAGAAGGTAATGTGGTTCCTTGTACACAAATATCAAATAATGAAATTATTTTAGGTAATGTTAAAAAAAATTCTTTAGAAGAAATTTGGAACGGAGACACATACGAAGAATTGAGAAAAATGCATATAACTGGCAATTTTCCTAAAGGACATAAATGTAAAGAAAAATGTGACCAAGTTAAACTTTATGAATATCTAAAAAAAAATAAAATTAAAAATAGTGAAAATACTATTTAAATTACTAAGCTTAG
>ENA-OSJC01000503-OSJC01000503.1-marine-metagenome-genome-assembly--contig:-NODE-503-length-37866-cov-6.875757_pt1 | contig 37866 bp, 35 predicted proteins | sample MGYA00237885_ERZ534234 | MGnify/ENA primary metagenome ERZ534234 (study PRJEB26413, sample SAMN06343907) | marine metagenome | isolation source: coastal waters | place: Atlantic Ocean: West Antarctic... | reverse complement strand
TACAAAGGAGCAAGTGAGGCAGACGCACCAGCGTTTTATTGTCCTTACATTCCTTTAATGTCTTCAGGTGTTGTACTAGATCCAGCTACTTTCGAACCAGTAGTAGGCTTCTTAACAAGATACGGTTATGTAGAGTTAACAAACACTGCATCATCTCTTGGTAACGCGGCAGATTACGTTGGAAAAGTTGCGATCACAAGTGCAAACTTAAAATTCAAATAAGCCCAGCTTATTTTATTTTCAATCAAGGGCGGCTTTATGTCGCCCTTTTTTGTGACTGAACTTTCTATTAACCACTCTTATTAAAAATTATTTTGGTGTTCATACACGTCGCAGACCAAATGTTGTAGTTTTATTCGCACACAAGACTTCTAAATAATTGCGAGTTTCGAAAGAAGCTTTTAATCAAAGGGAGGTCCAACAATGGATATCGCAATGAAAATAAAAGGATGGGCAAAAGCTCTTGCTGATGTAGGTGTTTCACTTATAGCATTAGGAATTGTTTTAGAAATCCTTTTCAAAGGGCAGAACGTTCCGTTCTGGCCAAACGTTTCTGTAATAGGAAACATACAAGGCATATTGCAAGGCTTTTCAGATCAAGGTCTGATAGGGTTAGTAGCAGTATGGATTTTATATCATATCTACAATAGAAAATAATATAGAACTTACATAACGTAACCTCGAAAGAGTGGTGTGTCTGCCTTTTTTTGGATTGTGGCACATCACTCTTTTTCTTTTTATACACACATAAAACAAAATATAAAATAATAAATACACATAGTTCAACATGTGCTTTTACATCTCGTAAAAGACTTATGCAGATAACAACTGCGTACCTAGGAGAACTAGGATTGGACTCCTTTAAAGGAGGAAACAAAATGGGAAGACCCTTAAAAAAAAGTAAAATGTCTGGTACAGGATACCACTCAGGTACTGAGCATCAGGCTAGCTTGGCAGGTAATATTGCTGTAACGGCTTATAGACCATCAGGTGGTTCAGTAGTTAATTCAACAGTTGCTTACGTTGTATCACAAAGAGGATCAAGTTTATTCAAGATTCACTTAGAAGATTCAACAGAAGCAGTTTATGAATTAAAAGCAGTTGCTCCAGGCTCACTAGCTAACACATCAAATCAATTTTGTGTGCAGATGATACTAGATGACTCAACAGTCGCTTACGTAAGTAAGTTCTTTAATAACACAGTAAACTACGTTACAGCGGCAGGTGCCACAGGATCAGTGAAATACACACTAGGTGCTGAAGGATCAGACGAAGGTAAAGTAGCAGGACTTGGTTCAATAGACGTAAGATAATAGAACTATACGTGCTTTAAGGGGGAGTTTACACGCTTCCCCTTTTCAACATAAATAATAGCAAATGGCAAAGAATTTTAGAACATCAGGTGATTATAATATTACAGCAGGTGCCGGATCTGCAGGAAGTAACAGTATCATTCTAGATGCATCAACAATTAGGATTCCTGGTAACTTAACTGTTGAAGGAACTCAAACTACAATTAACTCAACTTCATTATCAATTGAAGATAAATTTTTAGAAGTTAACAGAAATAACTCAACAGCAGACACAGAAGATTCGGGAATATTTTTTAATAGAGGTACACAAGACGCCGCTCTATTTTATTGGGATGCCGTTGATAATGAATTCTTAGTAGGTACAACTTCAAACACAGCATCTGCAACAACAATTTCAAACATAACACTAGCAAATATAAAAGTTGCTACTGCACCAACACTTGCTAACCATGCCGCATCGAAATCATATGTTGATGGCCAGGCTACACTTAAAATAGCCGGTGATGACTCAACAGTGATCGGTGTTGCCGCGGGAGGCACGCTACAATTTTTAGGAACAGGCGGAATCAGCACAGCAAGTGCGGAGCCAGACACAATAACAATAGGCCTGGGTCGTGACCTATCAGGTATCACATCAATAACTAGTGATGCATCAAATGGTAATTTAGAATTAAAAGCAAATGGTACAGGACACGTTGTGATCAACGACACACTGACATTCTCAGGCATGGGTAGTGACCCATCAGCAACAACACAGACAAAAGTCTACAACAAAACAGCAGGCGGTGGAGGTACAGGACTGTACTTCAGGAACTCAAACATAGGTTCTGGGGCCGTAGGCGAACTGATAAGTAAGAGTAAGGCAACTGCATTAGCGATTGCACTAGGATAAAAATATGGCTATAACAAATTATCAAGTTGGAACAGGAACAGGCTCAGCGGCTTTCACAGCAGGGGCTGACACGGCAGTTACAGTTATGTACATCACAAATAAAACAGATGGCAACGGAACTGTTGACATATATGTTGTACCAAACGGTGCATCAGTGAGTGCTAACCATTTAGTGTACACGCAACTTTCGATACAGGCCAGAGACACATATGTGGTCGACACAGAAAAAATGATTTTAGAGACTGGAGCGAAAATTTATATCGCGGCACCGGACTCGGCGGCACAGTTCAATGCCACTATCTCAACCATAGGATTATAATAACCATGGGTAGACATGTTAAGAACCCAGAGATTACACAGGGATCTGCAATAAGCATTCCAACAGTTGCTACAACAGGAAGACCAACTGGGATCAACGGACAAATACTTTTTAACAAAACAACTAGCACACTACAAGCATATGTTGGATCAGCATGGTACAACATATCAAGTGCGGCGGCAGAAAAATCTTTAACTGTTGACAAATTCCAAGGTGACGGATCAACAACTGTGTTTGGTGCAGGTGAAGGTAACACATTAGATGGATCAACAATGGCAACGTTAAGTGTTGTGCCAACTGACGCAACTGACATGATTATATTTGTTGGAGGTATATATCAAATACCTACTACTAACTACACATACTCCGGTGGAAGAATAACTTTTGGTTCTCCAATTCCTGCCAATGACGGGACTAGTAATGGACACATTGTTACGATTATTCACAACTTGCACAAACTGGGCGAGTAATATTTTCAAAAAACTTTGGCATTTTAAACTTTCTTTTATTAGAAAGTATCCAATCATATCTGCCTACATCGCATGGCTAGAAGGCATAGTCATAGGACTACTAATATATCATTATTTCTTTCAAGTAAGATTTAGTTGTTGTGTTGAACTAGGCTAATAGATCATTCCAAATGCTCGCCAGCTTCCGGGCTTACCGCCATTTGTACAAACCCAACCCACAGGTTGATTCAAAGCAGGCTTTTCATTCCATATCACAGAGCCAGTGTCCCATCTTCCTTCTTTGGGTGCTTGTTCTCCGGATGCAAAAGTTCTTTCAGCAAATTTAATATTTCCGTCTACGTGCAACGTTTCTTGAGGATACTTAACTCCGATCCCAACATTGCCATATACATTTAAATTAACAGGCTTGCCTGTTTCAGATCCAACAACTACATCACCGTTTGCTTTACAGGTAAGTCTTGCTGTATCATCTGTTCCAATAGCAAACGCAACGTGAGTATGTGTACCAACATATGCATTTGACTCGTGCATTCTTGTTATAATTTCATAACCACCAGAGTTAACTGAAAAATCTGCACTCGGTGCCATTGTGTTTACTCCAACTCTACCATCTGCAACATATAAAGTGTTTCTAACTTGTAGATTTTTTAGTACACCCAACTGTTCTATATTACTATTCTTAACACTTTTACCTAGTCTGTCTTTCCAAATAACTTCATTATGATCAACCATTATAGCTTGTTGTACATTAAGTTTTGGAACCTGTGCTGATACATATTCTAAATTCTCGACCTTAATAGTGCCCTTAACATGTAAATCTTTAGCAACTTCTACGGTATCATTTTTTATTGTTAAATTAACCGAATCCGATGTGTCTATTATACCTGTTGAATTAAAATTTGTTATGGTTCCGCCGTCAATTAAGTCACCACTTAAAGCGTTTTTGTGAAGATCTATTTGGTGTACTGATATCTTAGATGCGGATACTTTCTCAGGTTTATTGATGGGTAATAAGCTCATATAACGAATATTTAGTATTAGAAAATACCCGCAGGCATTATTGGTAAATATGAACGTAGTAGAGTAGTATTATGGCGATAACAAAGATAGCAGGTGAATTATTAGAATCTAACCTGATTCGTACAACGGATCTGGCATTCAATACCAATGTACTAGTAGTAGATGCACAGAACGGTAGAATCGGTATAGGTACAGATACGCCAGGAAACTTTAAATTAGATGTTGTTGGTAATACAAGAATTGCTGGTGACCTTACAGTTACTGGTACCACAACCACAGTAGACTCACAAAATTTATCCATAGAAGACAACATGATTGTCTTGAACAGTTCAGGGTCAGTAGGTAATGATTCAGGTGTAATGATCAACAGAGGTGCGGCAGGAAATAATGCCATGATGCTGTGGGATGAAAACACAACAAAATTCAAATTTGGAACAACAACACAAGACGGATCAACCACAACAGATTTTGGTTCTGTTACACTATCAAAAGTAGAAGTAGGTGAACCAGCGGCAAACTCAGATGCTTCAACAAAAAAATATGTAGACGACTCAGTGACTTCACTATCGGGTACTTTATCAAGTAACCTTTCGAGTGGTCTTGCGGCAGTGACCGGCATGACCCAGGTGTTATCAACACCAAGTGACTCATCATTTGGTGAGGGCTCAGTTACTTCATTGACTGCATCAACAAAAGTTACAGAAGCGATAGATGCCTTGAACGAAACAATGGAGAACATACGTCTTAACACCTATGTTAAAAGTGTTGCATTCTCATCTAGTGCAACATCAATATCCAACGGAGATACAATTACGTTGACAATAACACCAACAGGCAACGCAACCAGATATGACATAACGTGGGGAGATGGCGGAAGCGTACAAACTATAAATGACTCGGGTTCGTCTACTACCACTCAGACTCACACATACAATACAACAGGACAGATTTCGATCACAGTTAGAGCATACAATCATTCAGCGGTAGTGACAGGATCATCAGGATCAGAAGCATCGTTGACTAGAGCAAACTACCTTGCCATTGCCACAGAAGCACCGGTTGTACAATTTCAAATGTATGCGGCCTCATCAGGAGGTTCGGCAATAACAATAGCTAACACAGGTGCCACAGTGTATCTAAAAAATGTTACTACAAACACTGCAAACACAAACACATTCGATGTTGATTGGGGTGACGGAAAAGAAAACACAATAGCAAGTAACTCGGCGGCAGGCGGACAGGCCGGAGCAAGATTGGCACACACGTACACCAATGCAGGTGGTGATGATGGATCAACAGTTGCAGGTACAGGTGCAGGTGATACCAAGTATGCAATCAAATTAAGACTGCTTACACACCCTACTGCGGAAGCATCAACGTTCCCACAGACACGAACAAATAATTTTGAAGTTTACTCCGCACACACTACGGCTTATGCCGGAAACAGTGTTAGAGGAATCAATGAAGAAAGCACATCAGGATTTCCTGTTACATTTACAAACAACACAGCGACACTTCCAGGTGCCAATTCTTCCTTTTCAGCCACACAACAGTACACTTATAACTTTGATGAAGGGTCAACAACAGTGGTAGCAGTTGGTTCGAACGGAGCAGGTGACACCAACCGGACTATCAACAACACATTTAATTTAAGTAGCTCACAACAAAATGCCGGAACAACTGTAACTTACAATACAACACTAACACTAGCAACTGGACACTCGGGTGCTAATAGTAGTGCGGCCTTAAACATAATTGTTGAGCCAGACGTTAGGGCCAACATTGCCGCGACAGCAGACAAGGTTTCAACAGGTGGAAGTAACAATCAATACACATTATATGATCATACAGACCTAACAGGAGCCAACAGGGCTTCAGCAACATTTACAAATACTTCTAAAAATGCTGACAACTACGACTATGATTTCTTCAGTGATTCGAGTTCATTGGTAACGATAGGAGAGGATGGATCAACTGCTGGAAGTATCGGGACAGCATTAGTTAGAAACTTCACAGGCACTAGTGCAGGAAACTTCACAACAAGATTTAGAGCATATGGTACACCAGACACGTTCTTCCAGGATGACGAAGGAACAATAAGTTGGACCATGAAAGCAGTGCCAAGTGCACCTGCGAGCCTATCCTCAAAAAGTCTGACCATGAGCGATGCCGCACAAGGTACTTCACCCAAACTGTGTCACGGGTTCACAGACAACACCAGTTCAGCAACCACGTTGAACCCAGGAGCTTCGTTGAATACCACTGTTGCAAGAAGATATTCAAGCACATCTACTATTGACACAACCACAGTAGCAAACGCATACAACGGTGCCGCAGGCACCTTAACAGCGAAGTTAAACGCAACTTCCGGACAAAGTAGTAGTGTAACATTTTCAGCATCAGCAGGAGAGAACGGAACGTTCAATCAAAACAATACACAATTGGTTGTAACAAATCAAAAAGACTATGATGAAGTTGTTTCAGCGTATCCACAAGATTTTTACCAAGTGTTCACTGCAAAAATTACAAAAACATTGGCAAACTATTCAACGGGTCTTACTGCACAGAGACTGGAACATTCAGCAACAGGTAACACCAACTTTGTTCACGTGCTTAAAGATGACATCACATCAACACCTACCACTGCAATAGGCACAGTAGCAGAAGGCACAGCAGGATCCAAACAATATGTGTCAGGTATTCCATATTATGACTCAGGATCACCAACAGTCACAGTTACAGGTACAACCATAGCAAACTTTACAGGTCAAGCATACCAAGACACCAATTCACCACACGAAGTTGACAACGACACCAACCAAGAGTCAACATCAGGTAATGTAATAACAGATTCAAATTTCACATACGCCAACGTAGATGGCAGTACAACCATGTTAAGTTCAGGTGTTCCCAAGTCAGATACTGGTGTTGGTGGTGCTTACACAATAGGAGCAGTGACAGTTCCAATAACAGGATCAAGTGTTAAGTCTGTAAAAACAATTCGAGCAAAAAGTAAAAATGCAAACGGAACAGGAAGCTATAATGCTAGTTCAACAAAAATTCAAGTGTACACTGCATCGGTATCAGGATTAGATAATGAAGCAGGTGGTATCACAGTATCAGATTCTCTAGGCAACGGTAGTACACACACTGACGATGCTCTAAGGATAACAGGATTCGGATCCTCGTCAGACACACCGTCTTTCAATTCGTCCACTAACTACTACACAGGCAATGCTTGGTCTGGTGCTGTTACAGTGGCGGGGACTACCGAAGCCATATCAAGATTCGGAACAATCAAACATTTCACAACAAATCTAAGCAGTGGGTACCTTCCTGTTGGTCCTAACTTAACATCGGGTAGAGATGGTGGTCAAGCACAGTACTACACATTTGCATTTAGAAGAACTCCAGTATCGCAGTTCTCAATAACAATGTCAGGCAAAGTGTCAGGCATGTTTATTGCTATGCCAGGAACAGGAATAGATAGTTCTTCAGGGGCAAGTGGTTGGTTAAATTGTTCAACGCAATACAATGGTTCAGGACAACCAGGTTCAGGTAGCGGAGGAAACGGTTCTGATGGTTGTGCCAAGACAGGTGGTGACAGAGTAGTAGACAATACAACATATTCAAACAAGACTTTCACGTTCACACTTGGTACGGAAAGCCTAGCAAACTCGGTAGGTAACACTTGTTTGGTTAGAATAAAATTAAATTCAGGTGATAGTGTAACAGCATTATCAGTAGGAGTAGCAGGGTAATGGCAATAACTGACGCAAAAAAAGTAGACTATCTTTGGAAGAAGATTGGATATGGTGCGACTAAAACAGACACCAATGCCAATAAGGCGGCACCCAACGAAGCCATTGCATCTCCATTATTATTAAGAGGTGATAAGACTTGGAACCAAGCAAGTAGTATTCCTACAACGATGCCAGGATCAAGTTCAGGTGTTGTCACAGTTTATGGAACAGGTGCTCCGGACACCACATCGAATGATGCAACAGCGGCAACAAATAGATCATGGAAGACGGAATTAACTGATTGGATTCCACCGGAGTTTGGTGCGACATACGGAGTGAAGGTCTACATACACAACACAGGATCCGCATCGGCGGCCGCGGCGAGTGGTACAAGGGTATTTGCAGGTGGTTCAGGTAACAACGATGAATGGTTCTTTGACTACCAGTCTGGAGTTTTACATTTTATTGGTACAAACTTGCCCAATGGTGTAAACTTCTCAGGTAAAACAGTTTACGTATCAGGTGCAAGATATTCGGGAACACTAGGACTACAGAACAACGTAGCAGACACAGGTGACTTTGGATTCTCAGGAAATAAAATGTCCACAGGTTCATCTAATGCTGACATGGAATTCGACACAGCAGGAACAGGAAAATATTTGTTCAAAGCAGACACGGCTGTTGTACTACCGTCAGGTAACACAGCACAACGACCAACAGCACAAGAAGGTGTACTAAGATTTAACACAGAAACATCAGAATACGAAGTTTCCAAAGACGGAAGTACTTGGTCTAATTTAAGGACCGAAGAAGCAACAGTAATAACCAAAGATATTTTTGCAGGTGATGGATCAACTACAACTTTTACAATGAGCTTAACACCCACAGATGAAAATACTATTGTTGTCTACGTGGATGGTGTTATGCAAGAACCAGATCAAAACTATTCTCTTTCAGGGACAACAATTGACTTTGGTGATGCCGCTCATGCCGATGCAAGAATTGTTATCATGCACGGCTTTGCTGACTAATCTATTGTTACACCGGTAGGTGTATAAACTATATTAAATGATTGTAACTGACTTGTGATTTCATTCATCACAGATAGTTCAGGCATTATCTCCCAATCAAATTCAGGTTGTTTAATTATAAATTCGTAACAGTCTTGTCCTGATTCAAACCATAACCTTATGCCCGACATCATGTGATTAGAATCCACTTGATGATGTTTTCTACAAATTAATCTTAAAACATTATCTGTTTTTTGTCTGAACTTGTTCATTTGATCTACTAGATCTGGTCTTTCTTTTAGTATCTCAATACTACGATTACGACACATGGCAGGCCACATCAGTTTAAGACTGTACTTGTATACTATTGATTTATTCTGTTCCATGTTTGTCTATCAGTTCTTGAAATTTTATAAATGTATCACAGAATCCGTTTGCTAGATCATCCAGTTGATAAGTTCTAGGTGGATTGCAGATGTACATAAATTTAGTGTCTGGGTTTGCTATTGCTATTGATTTCAATCTTGTTAATTCTGTTGGGTTTGAAATGTCATAGCCTATAAGAAAAACAATTTTTTGTTTTAGGTATGCGGCTAACATCAAACTTAATGTTTGTGGTGAGCATTTTGTAGGATCGATATCATAACTGACCAATCCAGGAAACTCCGGTAAGCAAGTAACACCATCAAAGAACACATACTTCTTGAATAATGACTCAGGAACCAATAATTTTGTGTCATTAAAGTTAGCAGAATTTAACATATCCTGAAGATTTATTTCAGTATTAACAGTGGCGTACTCAAAATTAATACTTTTGTTCGAGTTAGCTGATGCTATTACCGGACCAATCTTCTTGGCCTGTTCTAAATCGAACCTTATGGGCAGGTTTCCAACCACAGTTATATACGCACTTTTCATATGTTCATGCTATTTAACTCCACAAATAACGGAGAAACAAATAAATATCATTAGTTTTGCAAATAAACAATTATCGATAAGGGGAAAACACAATGGCAATAGGACGAATAACAGGACAGATGCTTTCAGCCAACCTGGCAAGATCAGGTACTGATTTAACATTTGAAACAAATTTATTAGCACTCGACGTTAGTAACAGTAGAGTAGGTATTGGAACGGCTTCGCCGGGAACAACACTACATATTAGCGCCACAGACGCAATAACAATTCCATCAGGAACAACAGGACAAAGACCAAGCTCAGCGGCTAACGGTCAAGTCAGATATAACAGCACACTTAACACTATTGAAGGTTACGTGAACGGTGCAACTTGGGCCAACATGGCATCAGGTGACACACTTAAAGACGCTGATGGAAACACAAAAATACAGGTTGAAGAAGGTGCAAACGATAACACGATCAGAATGGACGTTAGTGGTACAGAAATCTTCAAAATGATAGCGGCAGAAACGCTTATTGGTACAACGAAAATAAACCATGCGGCTTCTACTATAACTGGAACTGCTTCAAACGGTAACATCACACTTACTCCAAATGGAAATGGTGTTGTTGCAGTTAGTTCAGCTTTAACAGTTGCAGGTAACTTAACAGTTAGTGGTACTACAACAACAGTTGACAGTGCAACATTAACTATTGAAGATCCGATGATCACTTTAGCAAAAAATAACTCAGGTGGAGATGCTAACACATTTGACCAAGGTTTATTCATGAACAGAGGATCAAGTGCAAACGTGGCTTTCCTTTGGGACGAGTCAGCAGATGAGTTTGTTTTTGGAATTACATCAGGTGAAGACGGAACAACAGCAGGTAACGTAACAATTGATTCATACGCTAACATCCAGGCAGGTAACATTACTGCTGTGGATATTGACGGTATCTTAGGATCAAACACAGCGGCGGCGGCAACAGTTACATCATTGAGTGCCACAGGCGCAGTAGTGTTTAACGAAGCAAGTGCTAACGATGTTGACATCAGAATGGAATCAGCGGCTAAAACACACATGTTCTTTTTAGATGGTAGTGCAAACGCAATTGGTATTAACACTAGTTCACCAGGATACGCATTAGATGGATCAGGTGATACAGGTGCATTTAAATTACCAACTGGTAACACATCATCTAGACCAAGTGCGGGTGCAGGAATCATCAGGTTCAACTCACAGACTGGACTATATGAAGGTTGTCAAGATGGATCAACATTTGTTAACTTTGCGATATCAGGAGCAACTCCTACATTCTCTAAAGTTTCAGCAACTGGTGATGGATCAACAACAACGTTAACAGGTTTCTTTGGATCAGCTCCAGAAAACGTGAACAACGTATTTGTTTACATTGATAACGTTTATCAAGAACCAACTGAAAACTATTCAGTATCAGGTACTAACATAACATTTACTTCTGCTCCACACAGTGCGGCTAGAATATTTGCTATCACAGGTGCTGACAATACTGCATTAGCGACAGGTGGTATTGCTAGATCAGAAACAGCTTCAGTTAACTTTACTTCAACTGCAACTAACATAATGACATTCAACGGTGCTACTTACAGAAGTGCTGAAGTATTCATTACGTTACAAGATGCGGCTAATACAGAACACGCGGCAATGAAAGGTACAGTGGTACACGATGGTACAACTGCTTTTATTACAGTGTACGGTATTACAAACTCTGGTTCAAGTGACTTAGCGGCAATTACAGCAAACTACAATAGTGGTACAGTTGAAATTAAAGCGGTTAGTACTGGTGGTGTAACAGCGGCGAAAGTACAATATTCATTAGCGGCAATTTAATAAGCTGATATAAGAATATACCTTATAGATAATTTAGAACGCTCTAATGGTAAATACTACTGTTAGAGCGTTTTTTTTACGACAAAAATTCCTTTAACATTTATAATAACAAACATACGGGATATATGGAACTATGACAACAAGAAACTTTAGAGTACATAATGGTATCTCAGTTGGTGATATTGTAATATCAGCATCTGCAAATACTATTACCGGCGGAACAACTGCGGCACCTAGTGCTGATGGTCAGTTAGCCAACAAGAAATACGTTGACGATTCACTAGCTGGATTATCACAAAACAGTATTTCTCAATTAAACACAAACATTACAGTAACTGACTCAGGATCGAATGGTTCGATCGTTATAAGTGCAGACGGTAATGCAGAATTAACAATCAATGATACTGCGGCAACTTTTGCTGGTAACGTTGTTGTCACTGGAAACATGACAGTAAACGGTACTACAGAAACTATTGCAACGACCAACACAACAATAGCAGATAACATTATCGAACTACAATCAGGTGTATCAGCGTCAACTAATGACTCTGGTATTATCATCGAAAGAGGTTCGACTGGTAACAATGCGGCAATCGTTTGGGATGAGTCAGCAGACAAGTTCGCGATGGGTTTAACGACAGCCACAGGCGCAGACAAATCAGGTGGTATAACGGTATCAGTAGGAACGCTATTAGCGAACTTAGAAGGTAACATAACTGGTAACGCTGGTGGAACAGCGGCAATTGCCACTGCAATTACAGCCGCAGATGAGAGTTCAGACACTAGTTGTAACGTACTTTTTGTTACGGCGGCAACTGGAGATTTACCTGCTAAAACAGGTACTAACTTAACTTTCAACAGTGCTAACGGAATGCTTACAGCACCAGGGTTTACAGGTGACTTGACAGGTACAGCAACAGCGGCACAGTATTCTGACGTTGCGGAAAGATTCGCATCTGACTCAGCATACACACCAGGAACAGTTGTTTCATTAGGTGGCGCAGAAGAGATCACACAAGTTAACGAAGAAGGATCAGACGAAGTGTTTGGTGTTATTTCTAGCTTGGATCAAGCGGCATTTAAAATGAACGGCGGAGCAGGTAACGATGACACTCACCCATACATCGCAATGACGGGTAGAGTAGATGTTAAAGTTATCGGTTCAGTGAACAAAGGTGATAGACTTATATCTGCATCAGTTCCAGGTTACGCTAAAGCGGCTACAAAAGCAGAATGCACAGCATTCAATGTTATTGGTAGAGCTTTAACTGGTAAAACAGAAGCGGGACAAGGTTCAGTATTAGCGGCAGTAAGAGTTAGTCACTAGTAAATACAAATACTTTTTAATAGAATTAAAGGGCGGCTTTTTAAGTTGCCCTTTTTTTGTGGCGGTATAAATACTGTTACTGCTGTCAGCCGGCAATGATATCGAGGCTGTGTGTGGCATATGCTACACTAACATTATTATAAGGAGTACCTAGTATGGCCATAGGTCGTATAACTGGGTCAGTACTGAAGTCAAATTTGACTAGAAACGGTACGGACTTGGCATTTGAAACAAACCTACTGTATCTCGATGTTACAAACAGTCGTGTAGGTATTGGTACTTCAGAACCCACAACAGCATTACAAGTAAACGGAACAATCACAGCAACCACAGTCGCAGGTGCTACTGACCTTAACCTATCAGCGGCCGCAAACGGTGATATCAACATACCAGCAAACATCGGACTGACGTTCGGCAATGACGGTGAGAAGATAGAAGGCGATGGAACAAACTTAAAAATAGCATCCAGTGGAACAACAACACTTGATAGTGTTGGAAATATTATATTAGATGCCGACTCTGGTGGCACTGTGATAATTGCTGATAATGGAACTTCTTTAATGAAAATGTTTCAATTTGGAAACTTTGTTGCCGTAGAGTCAATGATAGCAAACAAAGATTTTCATATAAGAGGAAATGATGGAGGCTCCTACATTGATGCTCTTATTTTTGACATGTCAGAAGCCGGTGCCGCAACATTCAACAGCACGATCGCCACAACAGGATTAACAATAAACAGTGCATACACACTGCCCACAACAGATGGAAACAACGGACAGGTATTACAAACTGATGGAAATGGTACAATTATATTCGCAGAATCAGGCGGCGGTGGCGGTGGAAACAACACAGCAATACAGCAGACAAATTATTACAAACTAGGCACATCTACAAAAGTTATCGATGAGTTTGATTTAACAGAATACAGAGGTGCAGTTTATGATATCTCTATGGACGACCATGTTAATTCTTTGGTAGGGCATGTAAAAGTAACTTTGTTGCATGATGGATCAACACCATATATTTCAATTTATGATGTTAACGAAGACAGCACAAATATTTGTATATTTACAACTGCAATATCAGGGACCAAACTACAATTAAAAGCAAACACAAACGGCTCAACAAATACAGATGTAAAAATGAGAAGAGTTGCACTAGGTGATCATCATGAAACTGTTGCAAACACAAATTCAAAAATAATAGCAACATCAACAGCAATTAGTTCTTCAGCAACAACATTAGATCAATTTACAAAAACAGATTTACAAAGTGCAAAGTATGTTGTGTTGTTTAAAGACTCAACGCAAAACGAATACCAAATGAATGAAGTTAGCATGGTACACGATGGTACTAATGTGTTCTTTAACTTCTATGGTGGAGTATCATCGAGAGCAGACTTTCCATTTACTCTATCAGCGGCAATTTCTGGAGCAACTGTAACTGTTTCTGCTACAAGCACAGGCGGAACAACTGCCACAGCAATACTGTACAGATTAGATCTAGGATCTAAAACGAAATTTGGAAACTTTGATGACACAGAATTTAAGAAAATACATGACCAAGACTCAACAGTTGCAACAGTTGATGAGTTTGATGTGTTCAAATATGACACAGCAAGATACTTTATTTCAATTGCCAACGCAGGCGACACAGAATATCAGAATTCTGAGATAGTGCTGACAACCAACAGTGCTAAAACAGGTGCAACTATAAGTGAATCCATTGTTAGAACAGGTACAACCACACTAGCAACATTCACAGCAGACGTATCTTCAGGCAAGGCAAGATTGAGAATGGCCGGAACATCAGCAAACAATGTGGTGTATATTGCAAGAACGGCAGTGGAAAAAGAACTTATACATTATGCCTCTGATCATACTTCCAATGATGTGTTCATTAAAGCAAACAACCTCGTGGTTGATGACACAGCAACAGAATTTAAAGTAGATAAAATTACACAATCTTCACATAGTGACTTTGTAAGTAGACAATATGTATTATTTGGTACTACTTCCAACAACACAGAAACAGAAATATTTGTTGGTGGCGTAAGTAATTCACGTATACCAATAGCAACTAACAGCACAATGAACTACACCTTAGATATTACTGCAAGACGTACAGATGCAGATGGGTACTCAGCAGGTTACCAACTTAAAGGAGTTGTTGACAACAATTCAGGCACAGTTGCTGACGTGGGTGATGTGTACGAAATTATTATTGCGGAAGATGATGCAGATTTGACCATAGATGCAACAGCAGACAACACAAATAAATCATTAAAAGTTACAGTAACTGGACAGTCAGGACACACATACAAATGGATGTGTGCAGTTAAAACATATGAGGTTATAGAGTAATGGCTAGAACCAGAGGGTTCCAATGGAACAACAAAACAAAAAAATTATTCAGTAAAGGTCAAGAAGTTGTTGATAACTCAGCATCTAACTTGGTTAACACACTTAAGAACGTTGGTTCAGCAACAGGTACAGGAGTGGCACTTACTGCACAAGGTAATGACTCAAACATTGATTTAACACTAACGGCAAAAGGTACAGGTAACGTAACAGTTTCTAGTACTGGAGCCATTGTAGTACCTAAAGGTACAACGGCACAAGCACCGACTGGTGCGGCAGGTATGTTGCGTTACAACACAACACTCGCCAGGTATGAAAGATATGATGTAAGTGCAGGAGCCTTCGTTGACATTGCCACACAGGCGGCGGCCGCGGCAGAGTCCGATGACGTCTCAATCGGTGAAACACTGTCAGTAGGGACTAGCGTAAAAAATATTGATACATTTGGAACAAGTGTGTTTGATTCTGCATTTTATCTAGCAATAGCAAAAGATGAAATCAACGAAGAAATAGCGGCACAACAAGTTTCATTGGTGCACAACAATACTAGTGCATTTGTGTCAGCAGGTGGTGGAGTTAGAACAGGAAGTAATTCACACATATCATACACAGCAGACATTAACTCAGGCACAGTAAGATTAAGAGGTACTGGGTCAAGCACTGTGAACTCAGTTAAGTTTTACAAAATAGCTTTAGGAGATGCCACATCAGCAACTAGTTCAGGAAACACAGCAACATTAATCAACACAGATGTCGACAGTGCTGTTGAAAACATAGACACATGGGCTCATGCAAGTTATAGAGGTGCAAAATATTATATCAGTGCAAACAACACTGGCAAAACAGAATTACAAAACATTGAGTGTATGGTTGTCCACAACGGAACTGACGCCTTTATTACAACATACAACGACGTACACACTGGTAATAATCCTTTAGTAAGTTTGACTGCAGACATCAGCGGAAGCACTGTAAGACTACGTGCAACAGGAAACGAGCCAAACACAGCAGTAAAAATGTACAGGGTTTTAATCTCAGATGCACAAAGTACAGCAACAAGTACCAACACAAGAACAGTGGGTGCAACCACAATATCAAGCAGTGCCACACAGATAGACACATTCACAACAGATGGTGCAACAGGTTGTCACTATGTTATCACTGGACACAATGCAGGTGCAACTGATGATTCTATAGCAGAAGTTTTTGTAGTGTCAGATGGTACCGGTGCTTATGTGGCCAGTACTGGAATTAGTACTAAAGGTACAGATCAATTAACATTTACAGCATCATTATCAGGCACAACAGTTACATTGTTAGCGTCAAGCACTAGTGGAGGTTCTACAACTGTTAATGGTTACAGAGTACAGATGTTGAGAACATCAGGTGGAGCGGCAACTGACTTACAAGTGTTAACAAGTACAACACAGACAATATCAGGTGCAAAAACATTTTCAAATGCTGTTGTAATGATGACAAACTTGCCAACAAGTGACCCAAGCAACGCAGGACAACTGTGGAACGATAGTGGTACTTTAAAAATTAGTGCTGGTTAAACAATTAAGTCTAATATAGTTTGTAACTTACCTTTTATACTTTTATTATTCAGTGTATTTTTAAGACCCATGTGCAAATTCTTGGGCCAACATTCAAACGCAGTCCAACAGTATCCTGAATGTTCATCATTTAGTTTAGGAATAAATTCTGCATCAATGGCTACAAGATATGTGTGAAAGAAAAACTTTTGATCATTCGAAGTAAACATTTCTAGAGGAATTACTTTTTTAAACTTGGGCAAGCCACCCACTTCTTCTGTGATCTCTCTTTTCAATCCTTCAAATGCTGACTCTGTATATTTGGCTTGTCCGCCAACTAATCCCCACATGCCTTGTGTTTTTTTATCAGTTCTTTGTAGGAATAAGAAACGTTTGGTGCTGGTTGAATAAAACAATGCACCAGAACATACTATATTTTTTTCCATGTATTATTATAACAATTAAGGAGTGGTTGCGTCAAGGCTTGAATTATATCCTGGATCTGCTCCGCCGTCTAGCACTATGCTCCATTTACCAGCGGCATATACACCTTCATAAGACTTCTTCCATTCAGTTCCATCCCATCTGTACTGTATACCTGTGTTCAAGTTGGTAACATAATGTTGTGTTGAGTCTGGATCTGAAGCGTCAAAGGCTATATTCCATTTGCTTGTTGCACTGTTGTACTCTATGATATCGCCAACAGTTGCTACAAGTGTACCCCAAGTTGTACTTTGCATGGTTGCTGTAGAATCTCCCACATCATTAATAACCAAATATCTATCACCGTTTGCAGGTGTGCCTGGATCAAATGTTGCAGGATTAACAATTTTCTTAACTGCTGTTAGTGTGTTGCTTGGTATTGTGTCCGAATCTGGATTGTATAATAATATTGTGTCGTCTAATGAAGTTGTTGCAATAGTACCAATAATTTCATTGCCATTTGGCTGTGTTAATCTAATCTGTGACGTGCCACTTACTACTTTTCCGTACTGTTCTAACAATATTTTCCAGTTAACTGCTGGTCCAAATGTTTCAAATGGATCATAGTTGTTTGGCTCATTTGCTCCTGTGTGATATCCATCACCTCCTGATGTTACACTAACACCTGTACTACCTAACAACCTTAATTGATTTCCTGTTACTAATAATCCAAAGTTGTTTGGTGTTATAAAACTTCTTGACGTTAATTCTCCGTCTATTAATCCTTTTGCTATTCCACCGTCATCATCGTATATGCTCATTATAATTTTTTGTATAACACCCAGCTTCTTGACCTTAACAGGCGGTGACAACCAAATAGGCATTGAGAAAGATAATGTTGCAATATCTATTTCTGTGTCTGCACCTACTGGAATTGTTCTGCTACTAAAACTTACATTTGTTAACTCAACATAACTTAAACTGGTCCAGTCGATATAATTGTCTGATTTTTGTATTTCAAAATCTGGATTAAACAGGTATAATATCTGTTCCATAATTTGTAATTTTTGATCTGTATTTGTTGACCAAATATCAGCTGATACTTCTAATCTAAATGGAGAAGGCATAACTTTTTCAACAGTATACCCAGCACCTACTCTATCGCTGTAACTACCATCTGCTAATACATCTCTTTCTTTTAAATGCTGTTTCTCAATATGATAAGGATTTTGCATTCTTTCTCTGTCGTAAGTTAATTCTCTAACATATGCGGCAATTCTTGGTGCATACTGTAAAGCATTCTCACTGTTGTTTCTAATAATATTTGCAACCTGTCTTGTAGGATCTCCGTACACAACTGGAACAGCTCTTAATTGTACTTCTCCCTCTTTTCCTTTTCCTGTTTCCACAGAAAAATTACTCAATATTCTAATAAATTGAGTTAAAAACTTTCTAACCTGTCCTTCGTAAAAGTGTAGCATTCTTAATTGTCAGCCTTTGGTTTTAATGCATCAGTTAGTGACTGTCGTTGTTTTGTTGTTAATCCGTTTATTGTTGATTCTGTTGCATTGTTAACAAAATTTGTTTTAAAGTTTCCTCTTGTCTCATTGTTAGTTGTAGTTATTCTTACAGAATCCTCTATTTTAATCCATCTGGCACCATCATAACGGAACAATCTGTTTGGCAAGTAATCTGTTCTCAAGAAGTAATCACCGTTGTCAACATTTGAAGTCGGAAAGTTAATACCAAATCCTGCAGGTGCTCCATTTGGTGCAACACCATCTCCGTCTAGGTAGAAACCATAGTGCGAACTTGCCGGTGTATCTATTACTGCATTTACTTTTTTAGATGAACTTGTTCTCTGTGCAACAGTGTTAACATTATCGGTCCTAATGTTTCCTCTTTCATCTATAGGTGCAACATAGTACTGCTTGTAGTTGAATCCTGCTTTAGGTGAATCTTGTTCTGCTTGTGCAACAACTTGTTCATTAATTGTTTTTTCTCTATTGTAAGTTGACATATAACTTGCAAGTGATCCAGTTGTTGTCGCATCACCTAGTATGTCTTTGTATTCTTGTGAATCAACTAGTGATTTCATTTTTAATCTTAACAAGTGTGGCCACCAAGTTTGTGAAAATCCTTCTGCGGCTCTATTAACATCTTCTACTACGTAGTATCTTTTCAGTGCAATTGGTATACTTTCATCCAATGAATAATCTTCTTTCATGTGCGGCAACTCTATTACATCACCACTCATGGGTTTTCTTCCTATTCTCTCAATTATATCATTTAGATGAACAGTTAAAAAAAGTGTGTCATTGGATAAAAACATTCCAAATTGTGATAGATTAAAATCTTGATCCTGCACATTGTATATGCCTCTAACAACATACACATCATCTGCATATTTTCTGTCTCTATTTTCTAAGAATAGTAAATCTTGTATGGTCGTTTCATTTAAATCTGTGCCTGTTACTCTAGGCTGACTAGGTGATGCCGCCCCGTCTTTGTTTGTATCGCCTTGATCGTATGGACCTAAGTATTTGTGGAAGTGTAGATCCGTTCCACCCACCGTAAACATCTCTTTGATGTTACGATCGAAGAACTTATAGTCATTACCTTTCTCAGGCTTAAAAATGGACAATCTTGGCATATCATACATATTTATTGCACAGGCAAAGGTAATAAATATGTGTATGTCAGAACTTCAAACAGGTCAACAAGAGATATACGATTACGTTAAGAACAGCCTAGGTGATGGCATGATTGACGTTGAATTAGACCCAAAACACTACGAAACTGCTTTAACTAGAGCACTCAACAAATATAGACAAAGATCATCAAATGCTGTAGAAGAATCTTATGCATTTCTTAAACTTAAGAAAAATCAAAATGAATATATTTTACCAGATGAGGTTATCAACGTAAGAAATTTAAACAGAAGGACAGTTGGATCAAGAACCGAAGGCGGAGAAGGTGGTACATTGTTTGAACCCTTCAACTTGGCCTACACAAACACATACTTGTTAAGAGCAGGTGCAACAGGTGGATTAGCCACTTACTATGCTTTTGCATCATACCAAGAAATGGTGGGTAAGATGTTTGGAAGTTTTATTCAGTTTCACTTTGATGTAGCAACAAAGAAAATGACAATTACACAAAGACCTAGAGCTGACAACGAAACAGTTCTTATGCACACTGACAACTACAGACCAGACATAACATTATTCAAAGACATATATTCTAAGCCGTGGATTAGGGATTATACACTTGCAGTATCTAAACTTATGTTAGGTGAAGCAAGAGGTAAATTTAATACCATTGCAGGACCGCAAGGCGGAACAACACTTAATGGTGATGCTTTAAAAAGCGAAGGCCAAGCTGAAATGGAAAGACTAGAAGGCGAGATTGGTAACTTCCAAGAAGGTGGTACACCTCACAGTTTTGTTATTGGTTAACTTCTAGTACTAGATTTCTTTACCATAAAGTGGTTTAAATAGTAGTATCATGATAGACTCCAAATATAAAAAACTACCCAAATGTACTTTAGATGAATTAGCAGACATGGTCGACGACCTAGAGAATATGTCTATTCATTGCTTAAAACAAAAAAAGTTAAGTATGCGTAGACTGGTATTAACACAGATTCACGATGTTAAAAAAGAGATTGAAAAACGTTTAAAAAAATAGTATAATAAACCTATGTTGATAGGTGTAGTAGGTTTAATAAGTTCTGGTAAAGGTACAGTCGCAGATAGACTTGTACAGAAACATAATTTCCGTAAAGATTCATTCGCAAAAAGTTTAAAAGATGCAGTCAGTTCCATGTTCAATTGGGACAGAGAAATGCTGGAAGGCAAGACTGATGATAGCAGAGCATGGAGAGAAACTCCGGATAAATTTTGGAGTGAAAAATTTGGCAAAGAAGTCACGCCTAGATGGGTGTTACAATATTTCGGCACAGAAGTTATGCGTCAAGGAATGCATGATGCTATATGGATCGATAGTTGTTTAATGAGATATGACGGCAAGCCAACTGTAATTGCTGACACTAGATTTCAAAATGAACTTAAAATGATAAGAAAATCCGGTGGCAAAGTAATACTGGTCAAAAGAGGCGAATTGCCCACACGAGAAGAAATGCAACAAAAAGGTGAACATCAATCAGAATGGGATTGGATGGGTTGGGACTTTGATTTTACTATCGATAATGATGGTACAAAAGAAGAATTATATGCAAAAATTGACGACCTAATCGTCAGCAACAAGATCGCCCAAACGCCAGCCGAGACGCTTGATCCCTTGCAACCTTTGGCAATTGGCGCAAACAGTTTTTAAATTAGTTACAACAGTATTTCTTAAATTGCCGTCTACAAAGAACACGTCTAACTGACTTTGGTTTTGAGATTTAAATCCACACAACTCACACTTGGCTTTCTTCTTGTAACCTGAACGTTGCAGTGCTGTCACTCCTCCTACTTTCTTATTATGTTTCTTACGATTGCAAGTATCACACAATCTACGCCAATAGATTTTGTCAACTTTCCTATAAGCATATGCTCTAGGTTTAGATTTACATTCCACACATAAGGGTCTAACTGCATTGTTCATATACTAGTATTTACGTTGCCTATATAGGCACCACGGTTTTAGCAAATTATGTATCAAATTGCCAACATTCTTATAAATACTTCAGTATATACGTACAAACTTGCAAGGAGAACACGTAACATGGCATTAACAGCACCAGGAGTAGAAGTAAGTGTAATAAACGAGAGTTTCTATGTACCTTCAGATGCAGGTACTACACCACTTTTTATAGTAGCATCATCACAAGATAAGAAAAACGGATCAGGCGATAACACAGCGGCAGGAACAACAACTGCAAATGCTAACACTGCCTATTTGATTTCTTCTCAAAGAGAATTAACAGAAACTTTTGGAGATCCAAAATTTTATCAAGACGCATCAGGCAATTCATTACACGGATATGAATTAAATGAATGGGGTCTACAAGCGGCGTACTCTTTCTTAGGAGTTGCCAACAGAGCATACGTTTTAAGAGCAAATGTTGACACTAGTGAATTACTAGGAAGTGCATCGGCTCCGACTGCTAAACCTACAAATGGTACATACTGGTTTGACCTTGCATCAACTAGCTTTGGATTATTTGAGTGGTCAAAAACAGATCAAGCATTTACGGCAATTAGCCCAACACTTATTACAGCAGTTACTGATTTAGTTGGAAGCGTTTCAACTGGAGGACCTAAAACTTCAATTGGTATTACTGGTGATTACGCAATTAACACAACACACGTTTCAAACAAAACTTTCAAAAAAACTGAAAGCAATACTTGGGTACAAGTTGGTTCAAGTGCATGGCACTTATCACTACCTGTAGTTTCAGTAGCGTCTGGAACAGCAGTAACAAATAGTCAAAACATGAAGATCAATGGCGTAACAATTGCGACAGGTGGAACTGCATTATCAAATGTTAACACGGCAATTAATTCAGGAAACATTCCAGGAGTGAGTTCAAGCATTAACGCTACATCAGGAAACTTAGATATATTCCATGATGGTGGTGAGCTTGGTGATTCTACAGACAGAGAAATACTTTTCTTTGAAGAAGGTACAGGTTTATTAGCTGGTTTAGGAATTACAGCAGGAAACCTTAGAGCACCTAAATTTTTACAAGACAAACACACAAACAGACCTACTTGGAAAACTGCAGACGAAAACAGACCAACTGGTTCAGTTTGGTTCAAAACAACTTCAGCTAACTCAGGAGCACACATTAGTACTAAACTTTACAGTTCAGCAAGTGCAAGTTTCTCAGCAGTAGCGGCACCATTGTATGCAACACACAACTCTGCGATCTATAACCTAGACGCGGCGAACGGTGGAACTGCATTAACAGTTGGAACTTTATACTCACAGTACAACATAACTGAACAAAAAATTGTTACAACAGATGGTTCACAAGTTGACACTACAAAAAATACTGGTGACTTCCAATTGTTTAGATACGAGGGTGGAAAAACTATTATTACTAGTAGATTAACATCATCAACTTTTACACAAGGCCAAACATTTACAATAAGTGAGTCTAGAAAAAATCAAGCGGCAATGAGTACACCTATTACAGTTACAATGAGTAGTACAACTGTTGACGCCTTTATAGCAGACATTAACGGTAAGGTTGACGCAAGTGCGGCGGCTAGCTCCACTACAAGACTTATTAACATTAAAGCTTCTAAATTAGCAACTGGTGAAATTGTTATCGAACATGCACTAGGCGGTGATATTAGAATGAACAACACTAGCGGTGACCCATTAGGCGATGCAGGCTTTGGAACTTCTCAAGCACATCCATATGGTGGATACACTCTAAACAGTTCAAGTTTAGTAGACAACTTATATGTTGCACCAGCAGGTGACACAGAAGATTCTACAACAGCATCAGAAGTGATTGCTTCTAACTGGAAGAGATTAAGTTACACAGCAAGTAAAAACACACCAAACAATGAGCCAGCAGACGGTACATTATGGTATGACACTAACGTTGATGTTGCAGACATTATGGCACACAATGGTACTACTTGGGTTGGATATGCAACTGCATACTCAAGCACAGATACAAATGGTCCACAGTTTAGTGCAACAGCACCAACTACACAGTCAGATGGTACTGCACTTGTAACTAACGACTTATGGATTGATACTTCAGACTTAGAAAACTATCCAAAAGTTTACAAATATAACACATCAGCAACATTAAGTTCTTCAAACACAGCCAACCAAGTAGCAGTAACTACATCAGGTGCGGCTTGGGAACTAGTTGACAGCAGTGACCAAACAACAGAAGACGGTATTGTTTTTGCAGATGCAAGATGGCACACATCAACTGACAAAGCGGCGGGAACTAGCACAGCGGCAGGCGTGGCTTCAACAATTAAAAACTTGTTAAGCAACGGTCATTTAGATCCAGATGCTCCAGATCCAGCACTATACCCACAAGGCATATTACTTTGGAACACTAGACGTTCGGGTTACAATGTTAAAGAATACAAAAACAGTTACATTACAACTGCAAAATATCCAGGAAGTGGATCAAGCGGTTTAGGTAATCCTAGAGCAAGTAATGAATCTGTTGCAACTTACTACCCAGACAGATGGGTTACTAAATCAGGCAATAATGCAAACGGTTCAGGAACTTTCGGTAGAAAAGCACAGAGAAAAGTTCTTGTACAACAATTAAAAGCTGAGATTGATACTAACCAAGCAATTAGAGAAGACCAAAGAGGTTACAATGTTATTGCTACACCTGGTTACCCAGAGTTAATGCAAAACATGATCAACTTAAACACAGACAGAAACAACACAGCGTTTGTAGTAGGTGATACACCTTTAAGATTAGAAGGTACATCAACTGCAATTCAAAACTGGGCTAATAACTCATCAGCGGCACTAGACAACGGTGAAAACGGCTTAATAAGCTCAAGTGATTACTTGGGTGTGTTTTATCCATCAGGTTTAACAACTGACAACACAGGAAAATCAATTGTTGTTCCGGCATCACACATGATGATGAGAACTTTAGCTAACAGCGACAACGTGTCTTTCCCATGGTTTGCTCCAGCAGGAACAAGAAGAGGTATTGTTGACAATGCTTCAGCAGTTGGTTACATAGATTCAAAAGAAGGCGAATTTAAAACAATATCTGTAACGGAGTCAGTGAGAGATTCAATGCATGAAGTTAAAATTAACCCAATTACATTCTTCTCAGGAGCAGGAATTGTTAACTTTGGTAACTTAACTAAAACATCGGCGAGTTCAGCACTAGATAGAATTAACATTTCTAGATTAGCAGTTTACTTGAGAACACAATTAGATGCAGTTGGAAAACCATTTATCTTTGAGCCAAATGATGAACTAACAAGAAATGAGATTAGACAAGCAATTGAATCATTCTTATTAGAACTAGTTGGTCAAAGAGCATTATACGATTTCTTAGTAGTTTGTGATGACACAAACAACACACCTACTAGAATAGATAGAAATGAACTTTATGTAGACATAGCAATTGAGCCAATTAAATCAGTTGAATTCATTTACATACCGTTGAGAATCAAAAACACAGGAGAAATTGCAAAATTAGGAAACTAATTTTCGATAAAGGAGAAAATATATGGCAATATCAACATTATCAAAATTTACAGTACCTTTAAGCAACGATCAAAGTTCAGCATCACAAGGTTTGTTGATGCCAAAACTTCAATATCGTTTTAGAGCAATACTTGAAGGTTTTGGAGTATCAACACCTAGATCAGAATTAACAAAACAAGTAGTAGACATTACTAGACCTAACTTGACTTTTGACAACGTAACACTAGACGTTTACAACTCAAAAGTTTATGTTGCTGGTAAACACACTTGGGAACCAATTACAATCACATTAAGAGATGATGTAAACAACTCAGTTACTAAACTTGTTGGCGAACAAATTCAGAAACAATTTGATTTCTTTGAACAAAGTTCAGCGGCATCGGGTATTGATTACAAATTTACAACTCGAATTGAAATGTTAGACGGTGGTAACGGAGCAAGTACACCAAATGTATTAGAAACATTTGAGCTATACGGTGCTTATGTTGAAAACGTTAACTACAATTCACTAGCATACGCAACTTCAGATCCAGCTACAATCACAATGTCAATTAGATATGACAACTGTATACAAACACCAACAGGAACAGGTATTGGTACAGCAGTAGCTAGAACAATTGGTACTTTAAGTACTGGTGGTTAATAAGAATTAGAATTAGCATTTATAATACGAGAAAAGCGTCTTTATATGGCGCTTTTTTTGTGGCTATAAATACAAGTATATGCCAAAGATAAATGATTTTTTAAAAGGTATCCAAAACGGCCAACCCGGCATGAAGGACTTCCGTCACGCATCTAGATTGTTCATAGACGACAACTACAAATTGATGCCGAAACAGAAGTTCATGTTTCATGTGATGATTCAAACTGATGAATCAATGTTTGTTAACGGATACAATCCACAAGAAGACGCACAATTAGATATGTTGGTTAAGTCTTGTGACTTGCCTAGATACGGAATGAACCTAGAAGAGATGGTACAGTACAACAAGAAAGCATATGTGGCAACACGTATACAATACGAACCAGTCAACATTACATTTCATGATGATCATGCTGACACTGTAAATGCTTTTTGGAAGAAATATTACGAGTATAATATAGCTGACTCTGTTAACCTTGGGAGCAGTGTAACAATGATGAATTATCTAAAAGATAATGCATATGATTATATTACAGACAATAACACAAGAAATAGATTTTCTAGATGGGGACTAGATACACCAAAACAGAAAGCCAAACCTTACTTAAAAAGTATTATAATTTTTTTATTACACAAACAAAGATTTACATCCATGCAATTAGTAAATCCAGTTATTGGATCCTTTGCTCATGACACTGTAGACAACGCCGATGGTGGTGGTACACTATCTAATGTTATGCAGGTTTATTATGAAACAGTATTGTATGATTCAGGTACAGTTAACAAAACTGATATGCCTGGATTTGCTACCTTAAATTATGATCACGAACCATCGCCATTGACAGTATTAGGTGGCGGAACCAACAGTATTTTTGGTCCAGGTGGCGTAGTCGACGGTATAGGTTCTGTAATGAAAAATGTACAAAGCGGAAATATACTAGGTGCAATATTAGGTGCATCAAACACCTACAACAATGCTAAAAAAATTAAGAAAAGAGATGCTAAGGAAGAACTAAAAGGCATTGCGAAAAGAGGTGTTCTAGAAGTTGCCAAACAAGCAGGTACAATTTCAAGCCCGGTAGCACAATTTGGTGTTGGTATAATTGGAGCGGCGGCAACAATAGCAACTGCAAAAGGATTAACCGACAACAATAATACAACAAATGCAACAGTTATATCAACTCCAGCATTTGACAGTGTTAATTTGCTTACTCCTAACGAATCATATAACTTAATAACATCTAATGCAGAAACAAAAGACATTATTGCAGGTCACATATATTATAAAGACATAGGTTCGAGAGCAGGACAAAGTGTTGCAGAAAGTGATATTACTTTTTCAAATTCATCAGACGCAATCAAAAGAGTTTACAGAGCTAAAGCAATAACAGACATAAGAAAATTAGTTACAAATGGATTCATAAAAATAAGCAGAGAAACACAAGACATAACAGTTAACATAGAGAAAGTAGGATTATAATGGCTGAATTTTATACAAACTTACCACCAAAAGAAAGCAATAGTTTAGACAAAACTATACAACAGTTAACAACAACAAACTATCAATCAGATTACGAAATGAATCCAGCTGATTATGATGCCTGTATTGCATTTTTTGTTAAGCGAGGATTTAAAAGAGCATCTGCAGAATCTACTGCATATGTGATAATGGCCCAAGCAAAGATAGACAACATGAACCCGCAAGAATTAATAAACAAATTATCTGGTGCTTCGGAAGTACAACTATCAGAACTAATAACAATAATATTAAATGCTAACAGATATAAGTCAAGTAGACTAGGTGTTAGACAAACACTGGCAACCAAAGAACTTGTATCTAGAAACATTCTAGATTAATGCTACCAAAATTTGCAAGAGGAAAATTTTCACCAAAGAATGGCGACAAGTATGTTGGCTTAAAAACTCCGACATACAGATCAAGTTGGGAACATGCTTTCATGAGATTATGTGACGAACATCCTAACGTCTATCAATGGGCTAGTGAATCAATAAAGATTCCGTACAGACATCCATTCACAGGCAAGTACACTGTGTACGTTCCGGATTTTTTTATAGTATACAATGATAAGAATGGAAAAAAACATGCAGAGATGGTAGAAGTTAAACCTGCTGATCAAACAACAATGGAACGTGCTGGAAAAAGTCTAGCAAAGAAAAAACAAGTTGTGTTAAACATGGCCAAATGGGAGGCCGCTACTGCTTATGCTAGACAAAGAAAAATAAAATTCAGGGTAGTTTCAGAAGATGACCTTTTTCACAACGGCAAACGTAAGTAAATACGCAGATGACAAAAAAATTAGAAGATATTCTTAATTTACCAAATGTCAAAGAGGCATTCAAAGAGGTAGATAAAAAAGAACAAGCCAAAGCTAACAAAGAAAAAACAGGTGAGGTTATGAAAAACGTCGATCCTAAAACAGCAGAAGCACTTAAAAAATCTTATGCAGAGTTTGACAAGATAGCGGCCGCACTACCACAAGTAAAAGGACTAGGAGAACTAGGAGATTTAGAGCTAGACAAACTAGCAGTTGAATCAGAAGAGAGTTATAAAAATTTAATGGACCTAGGCATGAACGTCGATTCTCGTTATTCAGGACGTATATTTGAAGTTGCTAGTAATTTCCTTAAAAATGCCATAGATGCCAAGAGTTCAAAGATAGATAAAAAGCTAAAAATGGTTGATTTACAGCTTAAAAAAATGAAGTTAGACCAAGGTAACAAAGACGGTGGTACCATAGAAGAAAGTGACGGTTTTGTTATATCGGACCGTAATGAATTAATGAAGAAACTACTTAAAAAAGACTAAATATTGCATATGAGCACTTTTACACAGTATCTATCAGAATCTAGCAAGTCATATGACTACAAAGTTAAGGTAGCAGGCGACATAAGCGATGACTTTGCATCTAGAATGGAAACAGCACTAGCAAAATTTGAAGTTGCTAAAATGTCAGCTGGTAAGAAGACACCTATAATGACTATGCCTTTAGATTTTCCTGCATTAAGCAATGAGTCAGTTACTATTTTTGATGTTACAACAAACTATCCTGTAACAGCAAATGTAATGAAAGAATATCTATCAGACTACATGAACATAAATGCTTCAATGATCGTTGTTAGAAAGCCAGGTGAGCCAACAGAAGAATATCAAGCAAACATGCAGATAGGTCAAAAGTCAGAATATGCAAACAAATTACAAGATGTTGAAATGAAAGATGCACCTAAAGTTAAAGCAGAAGAATTTTTTGGTGACAAATACAACATGAGCTTAATGAGAGAATTGTTAAAATCTAAAAAAGATAAAGATCAAGTTCCAGCTATGCCGGATGAAGATTCAAAAAACAAAGACGAAAAAAAATTACAAGACAAAGAAGAAAAAGGTACACCGAGTCCTCTTTCAAAAGCAACTAACAAACACCCGGACCCAAAGAGGAAGTAAGTTATGGAAATGATTGACGTATTAACAAAATTAAAAGAAATAGCAGAGTCTAAACCAGAGTTAGTAGCAGATGCAGTTGCAAACGTTCAAGCAACTAATCCACAAGCTGTTGTACAGAATGCAGTTCAAAGCGAACCAGCATTAAAAACAGATGAAGGCGGAATGTCAGATGCACACATAGGAGCTCAAGAAGCTCTAGGCGAATTCCAAGATGAAGACGGCAACTTAAAAGCACCAAAAACACAAGTAGTTGCGGCACTTACACAAAAAGCAAAAACAATGCCTTTCCCAGATAGTTACGAATATGAAATGGCGGCACAAATGGCAGTAGATGATTTCGATGATGCAGGTCAAAGAAATCCAGACATGGACATGAGTTCAGAACAACCTACAGATGAAGGCAATGCGTTTGCACAAGCAGTGCAACAAGCTAAATCTTCAGGCATGAAAAAAGGCGACAAATTTAAAGTTGGTGATGAAGAACACACGTTAAGAGACAGCGATTTTGAAGGGGAGAGCACACTAGATATGAAAACAGAAAAAACAGAAGGTAAAATACCAGCAGGCTTAAAAGCATACCAAGATAAAAAAGCAGGCAAAGAAGAGAAAAAAGAAACTGTAAAAGAAGCAATACAAATATCAACTGATTCTCCACAAGAAGCAAGTATGATGATGCAAATTTTAAAATTAGCAGGTGTTAAACCTGTTGATGATGCTATGATTGGTGCAGAGCCAGAACATGATCACGAACACACTCACGGAGATGACAACGAAGCTTGTGGACCATCTTGTGCAGATCACGGTTGCGATTGTGAACACGGTAAAGCAGGTCAAGACGATGCAATGGGTTCACAAGAGATGGGCAGAATGAGAGACATGATGACTGCTCCTGAAGAAGAAAAACAAGAAGAAACTTTCGACAACGAACCAGATGTAAAAGTACAAGACATAGACACGTTAGTAAATTTACACTCAGGTGGAATGAACAGAAAGAAAAGCCAGTACTCAAAAGCACAAGACGGCGACAATGCAATGGCAGTAGCTAAAGAAGATACTGTTACAGCAGAAGATTTAGCAAACAGTCTTAGAGCACAGTATGAAGGCTTCAAAGAATCATATCAAAAAGCGGCGAAAGTTGCAGAAGCAAAACCAGACTTCTTAGATATGGACAAAGATGGCGATAAAAAAGAACCAATGAAAAAAGCCATCAAAGACAAAGAAGCAAAGTAATACTTTTCCAAGCATCTAAACAGCGTTAAATACTATACCATGGCGTATGTATCACTAGATAGCGATCAAATTAAGAAAGCTAACAAGAAACACAAATACACTAAAGAACAAGTGTTACAACTTGAACAGTGTATGGACGAAAAAGCAGGTCCTTTGTTCTTTATGAAAACTTTCATGAAGATACAGCACCCAGTAAAAGGGTCGATACCTTTTAATCCATTTCCATATCAAGAGAGACTAATTGCAAGTTATAATGATCATAGATTTTCAATAGCTATGCTACCTAGACAGACAGGTAAAACAACCTGTGCTTCAGGCTTCCTTATTTGGTATGCTATGTTTAGACCGGATTCACAGATACTAATTGCGGCACACAAATACGCAGGTGCATCAGACATCATGTCAAGGGTGCGTTATGCTTATGAGATGTTGCCCAGTTGGATCAAAGCAGGTGTAACACAGTACAACAGAAACAGTATAGAATTTGACAACGGTTCAAAAATATCAGCAACCACAACAACAGAGAACACAGGACGGGGTATGTCACTTACACTAGTTTATTGTGATGAGTTTGCATTCGTACAACCACCTGAGAAAGCCAAAGAGTTTTGGACATCACTATCACCTACCCTATCAACTGGTGGTAAGTGTATGATAACAAGCACACCTAACTCAGATGAAGATCAGTTTGCATTAATTTGGAAAGAGGCCAACAAAAGATTTGATGAATATGGCAACGACAAAGAAGTAGGAACAAACGGCTTCTATGCCATGAAAGCACATTGGTCAGAACACCCAGACAGAGACCAAGTATGGGCTGATGCAGAGAAGGCAAGGATAGGTGATGAGAGATTTAGAAGGGAACACGAATGTGAATTCTTAATCTATGATGAGACTTTGATTAATAGTACACACCTAGTAGACATGGAAGCAACTGCACCTGTAGAAACAACCGGACAAGTACGTTGGTTTAAAAAGCCTACGCCAGGAATGACATATATGGTATCACTAGATCCTGCTATGGGAACAGGTGGTGATTATGCCGCAATACAAGTTTTTGAATTGCCAACATTTGATCAAGTAGGAGAATGGCATCATAATACAACACCCATGAATCAACAAGTTAGAATTTTACAAGGTATTACTAAACATCTATATGATTCAATGATGGAACAAGATGCTAGTGCTACCCCACAAATATTTTACAGTATGGAAAACAACTCTATAGGTGAAGCGGCTCTATTAAGAGTTATGGATATAGGTGAAGAAAATATACAAGGTATGTTCTTATCCGAACCTATAAGAAAAGGACATAGAAGAAAATTTAGAAGAGGATTTAACACAACAGCAAAACACAAAATAGATGCTTGTACTAAATTCAAAGAATTAGTAGAAGGCGGAAAAATGAAAATTAGTTCACAATTATTAATATCAGAATTAAAGGACTTTGTTGCAAGTGGATTAAGCTTCAAAGCTAAACCTGGACAGCACGACGACCTTGTTAGTTCTTGTTTATTAATGACACGTATGATAAAAGTACTTGCAGATTTTGATCCTAAAATATTTGAAAAATGGACAGACAGAACATCAGAGCTAACACCAATGCCAATCTTTGGTTCATTCAACTAATAACTGGTGCCTGTGTGCTACATAGAGTGCTGTGTATTGGTGGTAAAAACAACTTTAGTCATGTGTGCAGTTCAACAAAAAGACGTATAAATAACACTATATGAACCCAAAAAACTCAGAAGATTTATTCAATAAAATTAGATCGCAGTTCACTAACATTAGACTAGGCGACGAAAGCGGTGCCGCAACAGCAGATCCAAGCAGTGCTGTATTTTTTGAATTTGAGTTTAGAGAAGACGCAGACACATTTGGGTCAGTTAGTGTATCAATAGCAGAAGACGGTACCATGAAAGTATTTTATAACCGTAATTTAGTGGACAAAATTGACGAAGACAGCAAAGACGAATGGTATGCATTCCTTAAAGAGCTTAAAGACTTTGCAGTAGAGCACCAATTAAGCTTCGATGTACGTGATATTACTAAAAGTAACCTAACAAAACAGGATTACAAGAATATCGCAGACACTAATCAAACGGTAAATAACGATGAGATGTCAGAAGAACTAAAAATAATTACAAAATTAGCAGGTGTCGATAAGGCGCCAGTTGCAGAAGGACTTTCGGGTACTTCTAAAAGCTCATTTGAGAACCTAGAAAAAACAAGATTAATAATTAGACACAAAGGCAAAGTTGACGAAACTGTGCCAGGTGCAAGATCAAGACAGATACAATCATTATACATTGAAAACGAAGATGGTGAAAGATTCAAATATCCAATGACACACCTAGCAGGTGCAAGAGCTATGCAGAGACACGTGTCAAATGGCGGAAGACCACATGATGAATTTGGACAACACATTGTTGCAACTTCAGAAGACATAGCAAAATTAAATTCATTCTCAAGATACGTTACTAACAAAGATCAATTGAACGATAACGCTGGTGATATTATTGAGCAAACTAAAATGAAATTAGAAAACCTAAGAGGCTACATGAGAAACATAGCTAAACAATCTCATTACGAATCAGCAAGTAAAGATTTTAAAACTAGCGACGAACAAGTATTAGACGATGAAACTGTAAACAAAATGAGAGAGAAATTCACAATGAAAAACTTAGATAGCAGAGTTGAAGATGCACTACCACTTATCAACAGAATCATGAGCGAACTAGAAGCACCTAAAGAAGAAGCACAAGTTAACGAATTAGATCCAGGTGATGAGCCAATTGATGCACCAGTACAACCAGATGTAGACCACGGTGCAGTTGTACAAGGTTATTTGACAGATCCAGAGAAAAAATTAATTTTAAGAAAAGATGATACAGCTGATAAAATGTTATCTGTAACAAAATTCAAAGACAAAAATACTATGCTAGGTTCAATACTTTCTGATATAGCATCAAGATTAATTTCAACACCAAAAGGTGAAGAAGACAGAGTGGCAAACTTTGCTTCTAGAGTAGCAGACGGAATAGAGCAAGAAGGTTCTGCTATGTTTAAGCCAGGTCCAGACTATAACAGCAATAAAAAAATTGCAGTACAGTTAGCAAAAAGATATTTAGATGACTACAAAAAAATGAAAGCTGATCCGTCATACGCAGACGAAGTGAGAAAAGACCCGCAAGACATAAACAAATTTAAAAACATTAAAGGCCAAGATTACGATAACAAAGGCAAAGCAAAAGAAGAAACAGCATTTGAATCATGGGCTGATGACGTTACAAACGAATACGTGAAGCCAACAGATTTAACTAACAAAGGTATGTTCAAAACTCAAGACAAAGACAAAGAAGAAAAAATGAACGTAACGAAAGCAGATCAAAAAGCAAACACACTAGCATACCAAAAAATGAAATCAGGTGATACTAGATATGCAGACAAGACTAACGAAGAATTTACTTTTGAAGATCTTAAACCTTTTATCGAACAGCATTTAAAAGATGGCGGAGATAAAGCTACTGCAATCGAAACAGCAATTGAAAAGTTTAACACAGAAGACAATGCTCCAGACATGGTCGTTAGAGATCCAGAAGATGAAGCAGAAGATAAAGAACAAGAAATAGCAAAAGACCAAGTTGATGCTGAAAAGATCAACACAGAATTAGATAGAATTAAGCAACTAGCTAATATCCAATAATAAAACTTCCATATTACCAATAATAGTAGTAGACAACTGATAAATATCAGTGTATATTATGTACTATATGTCTAATATACATTTAGGCAAACTAAGGCAAACTAAAACAAACATAGGCACAATAAGGAGGCTTACATTATGGCATCATTAGCTGAAATAAGAGCGAAGTTAAAATCTCAAGAAGTTAATCGCTCAACTTCACAAACAGGCGGAGACAACGCCATCTACCCACACTGGAATATAGCAGAAGGCTCAGAAGCAGTTGTTAGGTTCTTACCAGATAAGGACACAAACAATACTTTCTTCTGGACTGAAAGAAACATGATCAAATTACCTTTTGCAGGTATTAAAGGTCAAACTGATTCTAGACCAGTGCAAGTACAAGTACCTTGTATGGAGATGTACGGCAAGACTTGTCCAGTACTAACGGAAGTTAGACCATGGTTCAAAGATAAGAGCATGGAAGACATGGGCAGAAAATATTGGAAAAAGAAAAGTTATATTTTCCAAGGTTTTGTTACAACAAATCCACTAGCAGAGGACTCAACACCTGAGAATCCAGTCAGAAGATTTATAATTGGACCTCAGATCTTTAACATCATTAGAAGTGCATTGATGGATCCAGAGATGGAAGAAATGCCTACTGATTTGGTTAAAGGTGTTGATTTTAGAATTAACAAAACTACCAAAGGTGGTTATGCTGATTACTCAACATCAAAATGGTCAAGAAGAGAACGTGCATTAGATGAGGCAGAGAGAGCCGCAATCGAAACACATGGGTTACACAACCTAAGTGACTATAGACCAAAAGAGCCAACTGAAGCAGAAGTTAAAATAATTGCAGAATTATTTGCAAAATCTGTCGAAGGTGAAGCTTACGATCTTGAGCAGTATGGACAATACTTTAGACCAGCGGGAATGGCTTACCAACCTAAACCCCAAGTATCAGTTCCAACAGCAAGTCCAGTAGCGGCGGCACCAGTAACTGAAGCGGCACCAGTAAGTGCACCAGTAACTGCAACTGCACCTGTTACAGAATCTGTACCAGCACAACCAACAGCGGCGGCTACGGCGGCTCCTGCAGGTGATAGTGCCAAAAGAGCAGAGGACATCTTGAAACTAATAAGATCAAGACAAGCAAAATAATCTGACATTTTACCAAGGCCCTGATGTTGACGTTAGGGCCTTGATATGCTATTATAGGATATACAAAGGATAAAATTATGACGAAAGTATTTGACGCAACAAAGTTTAGAAAGAGTATTACAAAATCAATCCAAGGTTTAGGCATAGGGTTCAGTGATCCCACTGATTGGATCAGCACAGGAAATTATGCATTAAATTATTTAATGACAGGCGATTTCAACAAAGGAATTCCGCTAGGCAAAGTTACGGTATTTGCAGGAGAATCCGGAGCAGGTAAATCATACATAGCCGCAGGAAACATTATTAAGAATGCACAGGAGCAAGGTATATTTGTTATACTTGTTGACACAGAGAACGCATTGGATGAGAAATGGTTACAAGCATTGAAAGTAGACACATCGGAAGAGAAACTTCTAAAATTAAGTATATCAATGATCGATGATGTAGCTAAAACTATTTCAGAGTTTATGAAAGGTTACAAAGAAGCACACGCAGATGATAAAGAAGGTGCACCTAAAGTACTATTTGTTATAGACAGTTTAGGCATGATGCTTACACCAACTGACGTTAATCAGTTTGAAGCGGGTGACATGAAAGGTGACCTAGGTAGAAAACCTAAGGCATTGACTGCACTTGTGAGAAACTGTGTTAACATGTTCGGTTCATGGAACGTAGGCCTTGTAGCAACCAACCACACATACGCATCACAGGATATGTTTGACCCAGATGACAAGATATCGGGTGGACAGGGATTTATCTATGCAAGTTCAATCGTTATTGCAATGAAAAAACTTAAATTAAAAGAAGATCTAGACGGTAACAAAGTCACAGATGTAAGAGGTATAAGAGCGGCCTGTAAAGTCATGAAAACAAGATATGCTAAACCGTTTGAAGGTGTACAGGTTAAGATTCCGTATGAAACAGGAATGAATCCATACAGTGGACTAGTTGACCTATTTGAGAAGAAAGGCGTACTAGTACAACAAGGAAACAGACTGAAATACATCGATAAAGCAGGTAAGGAACACATCGACTTCAGAAAACAATGGATAGGTGATAAATTAGATATGCTAATGGCAGACTTCAAAGAAGATACAAACTTTGCTGATAAAGTCGAAGAGCCAGAAGTTAAAACAAAAGCTAAAAAAACAGAACCAATTAAAGAAACGAAATAGATGATAGACTTTACACACGAAGATATTGAACGATTGTGGAACTCAATTATACATTACGTCCCTGAGAGACAGAAATTGGACATGGCAATTGACTTCATTAAGAGTTTGGAGGACATCGGTGTAGAGCATGACGAGATAAAAGCATCTGCAGAATACGATCCAAAACTTGAAGAAGCTGTCAATACTGTGTTTGAAGAAGAGGAAGTGGACGAAGATGGATATAGTGAGGATGAATGATAAACTGGTACAACGAAGTAAGTAGGAACCTAGCCAAGATACCCGATTGTGTAGCATACTTTGACCTAGAATTAATAGAAGCAAAGAAGCAGTGCAAGATATTTGGCAATTTAGAAAGAGCGGCCGCTTCATTGCCCGGTATAGTCGAGGAAAGATTTGGACAACTGCAACAGCTAGAGGCCATATTAGAATATCTAAATATAGAATTGAGAAGGCTAAGATCTAAAACTTTTAGAAAATTCCTTGAGAACTACAACAGAGCATTGAGTAGCAATGATGCAACAAAATATGTTGACGGGGAAGATGACGTTGTTGACATGACAAAAATAATCAACGACTTTGCATTGATAAGAAACCAGTGGTTATCCATCACCAAAGGCTTGGATCAAAAACAATGGCAAATAACAAACATTGTTAAATTGAGAGTAGCAGGTATGGAAGATGCTGACATCTAATAGAATAATACTCACAGACGTAGACGGAGTACTGCTGGAATGGGAACACCATTTCACCAAGTGGTTACAGCTAAGATCATACTTTGACAAAAACGGAACTAGAAATTATCCTTACAAGTTAGTAGACATAGGGCAAGACGACTACGAGATGGCTAACAGATTCAATATTAGTAAAGATACAATCCGACAAGAGATCAGAGAATTTAATAGAAGTGCATGGATGGGGACACAACGACCCATGTTAGAATCACAAACTTGGGTAAAGTTACTTCACGCAGAAGGATGGACCTTTGTACCAATAACATCACAGACATCGGATGTTCCGGCACAGTGTCTACGTAAAAAAAGATTAGGTGATTTATTTGGTGAACATGTTTTCTCAAATTACCACATACTAGGTACAGGTGCAGACAAGGACGGTGCATTAGCAGAGTTCCATGACACCGGGCTGTATTGGGTCGAGGA